>Ga0304730_1000010_pt1 | contig 293193 bp, 226 predicted proteins | sample M_130628_MF_Meta_FD_190474 | JGI IMG/M metagenome (GOLD analysis project Ga0304730, IMG submission 190474) | Freshwater microbial communities from Lake Montjoie, Canada to study carbon cycling - M_130628_MF_MetaG (v2) (version 2) | ecosystem: Environmental > Aquatic > Freshwater > Lake...
CAACAGTAACCGGGTTTTCTTATGTAAGTCCATTGTGTCAAAATGGAATTAACCCAAGCCCAACATTTGTGAGTGGATATACTCCAGGAGGAACATTTTCGGCAAGCCCAGCCGGCCTTTCAATAAATCCAACTACCGGTATTATCAACCTTGCTGGATCTTTACTCAATACATACACCATTACATATAGCATTGCGGCTTCAAGTTGCAGTCCGGCGGGAAGTTCTACGTTTAGTTTTACCATAAATGCAAGCACAACACCGGTTACTGGTTTTACCTATACAACTCCCGTATGTAAAAATGGGTTAAATCCGGTTGTTATTCCGGGAAGTGGTTTCACTAGTGGAGGAAGCTATTCATACATCGCCATACCATCGGGACTTTCAACGGGATTAAGCTTTAGCACCTCAACTGGTGCAATCAATTTGGCAAGTTCAACACCCGGAACTTATACTGTAACATATTCCGTGGCTGCAAGTGGCTGTCGAGTAGCAGGTAGTTCATCTTTTACAATAACTATAAACCCATTACCAACTATTTCACCTATTTACCATGATTAATAAAACGCACATAGATCGTTTAGTTCAAGGTATCGTCAATATGCCTTGGGTGGTGAATTGTTATTGTAAGCATCATATTAATAATACAATTTATTTAAATAGCAATCTGAAATTTGCGGGTCAAAATTATAGGTATTGTCAACGGACTTCAAATGTGTGGATGAAAAAAGGAAACTATTTACTTTTAAACAGTTCCTTATCATGATAGGCATTTTCATTTCACCTTTTTTGAAGGGACAAGTTACCATTGCATATCAGGGCTTTGAAGGAAATGCTTCAGACACTTGGGGATTTACACCTCCATTTCAAAATCCAAACCTTCCTCAAGTAGTAGTGGGAGCCAACAATTACGGAGCTGGTTATGCGGCAGTTGGAAACAATAGCATGCGTATTGGAGGAGGTTCAACTACTTGTGGTAATGGAGGTTCTAATTGCCTTAATGGAGTCAGTAATGGAGCGGATTGCGGAAATAATAAAAATGGACTATCACTTCAATTGCAGGCCGTTGATATACCTTGTTACAATAATGTTAAAGTATCAGTGGCCTATAGAACACATGTTTTATGTTCTGGTGAGGGACAAGGATTTGATGCAGGAGAAAAAATTTTTTTCGAAGTGAGTTTAAATGGTGGAGCTTTTATAGCAGCATCAACAGTAAATGGTTTTATTAATTGCAACTGGAATTTCACTTCAACTTCTGTATTATGCGCAGGAGGCCCTGGACCTGCAGTTCCAAATCCATTTGTTTATTCAGTTCCAATAGGAACCAATACCATCGCTTTTCGAGTTCGAATCAATGTAGACAGAGCGGACGAAGTCTTATACCTCGATGATATTAAATTAACCGGAGAACCAAGCGGAGGTTTTAGTTATCCTCCTAATCAATTATGTGTTTCAAATTTAAATACTGTTTTGCCTGTTCTAGATTACAACCTCTTGTCTGATGGAACCGAGACTTATTCTATAATTCCAGCTACCGGACTAAATATCAACATAAACAGCGGATTCATAAGACCTTCACTATCTACACCTGGGACATATCAAATTAATTATGTCAGATCTAATTCAACTTGTGCTACAACTACAGTCACAATTGGCGGCAATGTAACTACTTCACCTATATACCACGACTAAAACCAAAAACAACCATGAAACACCTTCGACACATTTTGCTCATCCTTCTGGGACTATTTTTGCTTCCGGAAGCGGAAGCGCAAACTGATCCTTCTACTACTCAAACAATCTGTTTTGGTAGTGTTAAAAATTATCGAGTAGACTGGCAATCACCCGACCTTCCTTTGACCGGAACTCCAGGCTCAACTTACGCTTGGACTTTAAGTGCTGCAGTTTTACCAACTGCTTCATTTACAGCCGTCAGTACGACCAATAATATTAGTGTGAACTGGGGCACAACCCCAACTGGTTTATATACCAATGCACTTTCTGTGATTGAGACGACAGCAAGTGGTTGTGTTGGGACGGTGGTAAATTTGACAATTGTTGTTACTGCAAATCCGGCTATACCAACCATAATTATCAACTCAGCAACCTGTTCTGCAGTGGGTTCGGCCACAGTTTCAAATTATAATGCAGCACAAACTTATACATTCAACCCAGCTGGTCCAACAGTTGGAGCATTGGGTGTTATTAGTGGCTTAACTGCGAGCACAAGTTATACTGTATCTGCGAGCAGTGGCTCATGTACTTCTGCTCCAAGTGCTTCATTTAGCATTGCTCCTCAGTTAATAACACCAGTCGTTCCAACGATTTCTACAAACGCAGCAACATGTTCTGCTAATGGTACTGCTTCTGTTTCGAATTATAGCGCTTCCAATACTTATACGTTCAGCCCAACAGGCCCAACAGTTGGAGCATTGGGTGTTATTAGTGGTTTAACTGCAGGCACGGGCTATACAGTAACTGCAGGCAATGGATCTTGTACATCAGCAGCAAGTATTTCGTTTAACATTGCAACTCAGTTAACAATACCAGCTGTTCCAACGATTTCTACAAACGCTGCAACATGTTCATCTGATGGTACAGCTTCTGTTTCAAATTATAACGTATCGCTTACTTATACTTTCATCCCAGCCGGACCAACAGTTGGGGCATTGGGAGTTATAAGTGGTCTTACTGCAGGCACAAGTTATACTGTTACAGCAGGCAATGGTTCTTGTACTTCTGCTCCAAGTGCTTCGTTTAACATTGCAATTCAGTTAACAACACCAGCTGTTCCAACAATTGTTACAAACGCTGCAACATGTTCTGCTGATGGATCTGCATCAGTTTCGAATTACATCTCATCCAATACTTATACGTTCAGCCCAACAGGCCCAACAGTTGGAGCATTGGGTGTTATTAGTGGTCTTACTGCAGGTACAAGTTATACTGTTACTGCAGGCAATGGATCTTGTACATCAGCACCAAGTATTTCGTTTAACATTGCAACTCAGTTAACAATACCAGCTGTTCCAACGATTTCTACAAACGCTGCAACTTGCTTGGCTAACGGCACTGCTTCTGTTTCGAATTATAACGTATCTCTTACTTATACTTTCATCCCAGCCGGACCAACAGTTGGGGCATTGGGAGTTATAAGTGGTCTTACTGCAGGCACAAGTTATACTGTTACTGCAGGCAATGGTTCTTGTACTTCTGCACCAAGTGCTTCGTTTAACATTGCAATTCAGTTAACAACACCAGCTGTTCCAACAATTGTTACAAACGCTGCAACATGTTCTTCTGACGGAACTGCCTCTGTTTCGAATTATAACGGATTGCTCATATATACATTTAACCCATCAGGTCCTTCTGTTGGAGCATTAGGAGTTATTATTGGTTTAACTGCAGGCACAAACTATACTGTTACTGCTGGTAATGGATCTTGTACTTCTGTTTCAAGTGTTTCGATAAACATTTCGGCGCAGCTTCCAACTCCGATAATTACAATTACAACTCCTGCGGTATGTTCCGCAGATTTGTTAACATGGTCTGTTGGTGTTACGGTATCAGCTGGTACGTTAACAAGTACAGCAGGTACAGTAGTTAATACATCCGGAAATATTTGGACAATTAGTGGAATTGTAGCAGGAACTAACATAACACTAACATCAACAGCGTTGGGTTGCCCAGGAACGCTTTCGGTTACTGCACCTAATTGCAGTTGTCCTGCAATAACAGCTCCCGTTGCTGCCAATGCTTCATATTGTATTGGATCTCCGATTCCAACTTTTACAGTTACAAACGGACCAGCTGTTGGATATACACTTAATTGGTATAACGTAGCAACAGGAGGTTCAATAATAGGATCAGGAACTCCATTTACGCCAACAACTGCAGGAACATACTATGCGCAATTTGTTGAAAATGCTACATCTTGTACAAGTCAGCGAACAGCTGTAGAATTGACTGCCAATGCATTACCGAACGTTACTGCAAGTGGGACAGCAACTATTTGTGAGGGTTTAAATACAGTGTTAACTGCAAGCAATGCTGTTTCTTATACTTGGTCACCATCTGCAACTCTTTCTTCGGCAACGGGAACTCCTGTTACGGCAACGCCAACTTCTACCCAGACATATACTGTTATTGGAACTGATGGAAATGGATGTACAAATTCAGCAACTGTGACAGTCACTGTCACCCCAACACCATTCACCTCACCAATCTATCACGATTAATACCAAATGATTGCATTGAAATAACATGTTGAAACGGATATACATAACGCTTCTGTTGCTGGCTTCGGGCTTAGCTTCTGCTCCTTTGTGGGGGCAGGCAGATACGTTGTGTATATCTGCGCCAACAAACAATTACCATGTTACCGGATTGCCTAACAGTACATTCCAATGGGACACCCAAGGTGATGGGACAATCAATTCTGGTCAAGGAACTTCAACAGTTAATATTACATGGACGAATGTTCCGGGTACCTATCAATTGACAGTGATAGAAACGAGTTCGAATGGCTGTCAAGGTGCACCGCAAACTACCCAAGTGGTTATTCTGCCAACTTTAACTTCATTAAACACTATTACTGTCTGTACTTCGCAATTGCCTTATACTTGGAATGGCTTAACGTTTAATACTGGTGGAACTCAATCGGCGAATTTGATTGCTGCTTCGGGTTGCGATTCTATTGCGACGTTGAATGTTTTAGTTAACTCCTTTGTAACAGCAACTGATGTTCAAATTGCATGCGGAAGTTATACGTGGATTGATGGAAATACCTACACATCGAGCAACAACAGCGCGACCTTCACAATTCCGAACGGTTCAGTTTTAGGTTGCGATTCGGTCATCACCCTCGATTTAACCATCAACACGTTTACTTCTTCTACTGATGTTCAATCGGCATGCGGAAGTTATACCTGGATTGATGGGAACACCTATTCCACCTCAACAAATTCGCCAATATTCACCATTCAGAACGGTTCAGTGGCAGGGTGTGATTCAGTCATCACGCTCAATTTATCGATCATTCCAAGCACTAACAATACAACCGTAGTAACTGCATGTAGTTCGTATACTTGGTTGGTTGATGGAATAACGTACTCCTCTTCTGGAACGTACACCTCAGAAACAGCCTGCAATACAGAAACTCTTGAACTTACAATCAATTCGTTTGTTTCCACTGCTTCCACTATTTCCTCTTGTGGAAATTATACCTGGAATGTGAATGGAATAACCTACTCCAATTCAGGCATTTTCGCCGATACCAATGGCTGTTCCGTCTCAATTTTAAATCTCACCATTAATCAATCAAATCAGGATACATTGAACGTGAGTATTTGTAGTGGGTCTTCATTCAGTTTCAATGGAAATACATACACTACTTCGGGTACTTATTTGGCAAATCTGCAAAATAATTCAGGATGCGACAGTACGGTAACACTCGTTTTAAATGTATCGGATGTGTTATACTCGACTGTTAACGCAAGCATTTGCAATAATTCGAATTATACTTTACCCAATGGAACAGTTGTAAGTTCAGCAGGAAGTTATCCAATTACGCTAGGTTCAAGTGCCGGTTGTGATTCGATTGTAACCACTATTCTAGAAGTTATTCCTCCAATAAATAACGATGTAAATGTGAGTATTTGCTCTGGAGCAGTGTATAAATTGCCGGATGGAACTATTGTTACTACGAGTGGAAATTATCCAATTACATTTCAAACAAACGCTGGCTGCGATTCAATAATCACAACCTATTTAACAGTAATAGAACCTATCCTTTTTACCCAAAATGTTAACATTTGTGAAGGTGATACCTTTAAACTTCCTGATGGCAGTTTTGTAACAATGGCAAGTAACTATACAACCATTATAGAGTCTTCAAGCGGTTGTGATTCAGTTGTAACAACCAACCTCAACGTTCAAAATGTAATTGAACTTATCGCTAGTGGAGATACTTCAATTTGTGCAGGACAATCGGTTATCCTTTTTGCAAGTGGTGCTTCAACTATAAACTGGCAAGCGAGTTCTGGCCTTTTAAGTACTTCGGGAAATTCAGTTACAGCCCTGCCAAATGATTCGGTGATGGTATATATTACAGCAACTGAGGGCGTTTGTAGTGCATCTGACTCACTCTTTATTACCTTATTGCCTCGACCTGAAATTTCTATTCAAGCACTTGGAAATATAATCTGTTTAGGCGACTCCATCGAATTGAGCGCAAATGGAGCTGAAACTTATGTCTGGAACAGTTTATCTAACTTGAGTTGCGATACCTGTCAAACAATTTTTGCAACGCCTAGTGACACCAGTGTCATAACACTTTCCGGTTTATTAGGTACTTGTTGGGATACTACCGCATTTACTATTTACCCAATTTTACCAATTGTTGCTCAAATTACTGGAGATACTGCAATTTGTGAAGGCCAAAGTTTAACACTTGTTGCATCAGGAGGTTTGGAATATAATTGGAGTTTAGGTGATTCAACCTCAACCATTGTATTAAATCCGTCTGAAGCAATGGAAATTTCGGTAATCGTAAACACGGGATTATGTTACGATTCAACTACATTTAATTTTGAAGTAAATCCAAATCCTCTCGTTTATACTGGATTGGACACCACTATAACCTTTGGAACTACTGCTCAAATTCAAGCGAGTTCAAGTAATCAAATCATGTGGGAATTTAATGCAACATTGAGTTGTGAAGATTGCCTATCGCCTATTGCAAGTCCTCTTGAAACCACAACCTACTGTGCCACAACTGTGAATGAATTTGGCTGCTTTTATACCGATTGCATTTTAATAACTGTCGATACATTGTGCAAAGATTTGTTCATTCCCAATGTGTTTGCGCCAATTGAAGGTGGACATGCTGAGAACGATTGCTTTAAGTTGTATGGAACAAATTGCATTGGCTCCATGACACTTTCTGTATTTGATCGTTGGGGAGAAAAAGTATTTGTTTCGACGAGTGTTGATGCTTGTTGGGATGGAACATACAAAGGCAAACCATTGAATACGGGCGTGTATATTTACTATTTTACTGCCGAACTCATTACCGGAGAAACTTTGAATAAACAAGGAAACCTAACGCTACTCAGATGATGCATAGCTCTACTTTTATTCGGATAAGGACCTCCTTTGCAAGTTTACTTGTTGCGATTGCATTTTTGCTTTCAACAAGCACAAAACTTCAGAGTCAGGATATCCATTTTTCACAATTTTACTTATCTCCGTTAATTCAAAATCCTGCGATGGCTGGAGCAGAGAGCAGCCTAGAAAGCACAATCAATTACCGGACACAATGGAAAAGTGTTACGGTTCCTTATAAAACATATGCAGCAGGAATTCACGGTCGTTTTGTGAAACGAAAATCACAAAAGAACTTTTTTGCTGCAGGAGCAAACCTATTTTATGATGAAGCGGGTGATGGAAGTTTAAAAACAACATCGATCAATGTTTCCCTAGCGTATCATATTCGTTTGGATCGTACAAATAAATTAGGATTGGGCTTTATGTCGGGATTCGGACAACGCCGAATAGACATGGGTGATTTCGAATGGGGAAGCCAATATAACAATGGTTACAACAGCAGTTTGCCTGCGGGTGAAGTGCTTACTAGCCCAACCTTTTCGTATGTAGATTTTGCAAGCGGCTTGGTTTGGTCGTTCGATGATAATGCAGGATTTTCAAGAATTGATAGAAGTAATTTCAATAGAGGAAGTATGGGGGTTTCGGTCTTTCATTTTAACCAACCAGCGTTTTCTTTTGATAATTCCGGTGATAAATTATTAATGAAATATGTAGCTCATGGTAATTTTCTAAAGAGCATTCCGGGATCGGCATTCGCTATGAATCCGGGTTTCTTATATTACAAACAGGGGCCAAGTCAGCAGTTGTTTATTGGAACCATGGTTCGGTATGATGTAAATCAAGCATCAAAATACACAGGTAATTTAAAAGGAGCTGGCGCGTATTTAGGATTGTATATTCGAGCTAAAGATGCCCTTGTAATTAGCAGTATGTTTGAGTTATCGGATTTCACTATTGGTTTAAGTTATGACGCAAACCTCTCTAAATTAAGACCCGCATCAAGTGGAAGAGGCGGATTTGAACTTTCCATAAAATACACTGGAGCATCTAATTTATACGGAAGAACTCTTCAAGGGCGTTAAACAATTTTCGCATAAAAAAAGGACAAGTAAAAACTTGTCCTTTTTTTGATTAGCTTTCGATTGTATTGGTAAAATCGATTGAATAGATTAAAAACTGCGACTTAAAAATCGGAAGAATCGTGCATACACAATATTGAATTTTTCACTTGATTTCTTTGCTAGTTTAAAAAAGACAAATTAGAAGATGATAAAATTCTCCGATGCTCTACTTTTATATTTAACTATTTATTGAAACAGGATTTTCAATTTCTTACTGACCTCTATCTATCATTATTTCATAGATATGCTTTGATACCAAATAAAAAAGAGGGACTGAATTTCAGCCCCTCTTTTCAAAGGATGATAATTGCTAATCAATTACTTGGCAATAGTTAAACGACCAAAATTGTGGAAGTTTTTGCAATCTAAAGTAACTTCATAAACACCATTTGCTAATTCGTTGATATCAAGAGCAACGATAGAACCTGAACGAAGGTTATTCACGTTGTGCTTGTTAACTATACGACCCGTTGCATCAGTAATACTTATTGTTACTTCAGAATCTTTTATATCACAATTAAGCAACAAGTTTGCTGATTCGTTTGCTGGGTTTGGATAGATAGTAAATCCATTATTTCCAGAAACTTCAGTTATACCTGTAGAAATGTTTGTCACCGTTATTATTGAGCTTGCAGTAGATTCACAACCACCATTCGAAGTAGTTAATGTAACTGTGTAAACTCCCGGTTGAGTGTAAGCATGAACTGGAGTAGAAGTTCCAGATAATGTAACTCCATCACCAAAGTTCCAAGTAAATAGCGTTGCACCTTGAGGTTCAGCAGAGAATTCAACTATAGCATCCGCAATAGAAACTTCTGAAGCACTTGCAATGAACGTTGCCGGACTGAAAATTCCGCCTCCATCAACATTCACATACTGAGTAACTAAATCGTTTGGAGTTAAAGAAATATCGACAGCATAAGATCCACTTGGAATATTTTGGAAAACATGCTCTCCAACAAATGGAGAACTTGATCCAACAACAACACCTTGTTCGTTTCGTAATGTTGCTGAAATAGGATTTTGATTGTTCGGATTGCTGATAATCATTTTCCCATTGTTTTCGCCTAAACATGTTCCAGTTGCTGAAACAGCAATTGGGGCCATGAAATGTAAACGGAAGCGAGTTGAAGTAAATGATGGATCGTTCGCGAATGAGTATTGTCCATTAATATTCATGTTATGGAATTCACCCGTTAGAACATCTTCTAAGTATACACGAACACTTGAATCAAAATTCTCAAAACCAACTAAATCAAAAGTATGATTTCCAGCTTCCGACATTACAGTTCCCAAATCTACAATACGAGTGCTTGTTAAATTTGGTAAAAATTGCGTAGTGTATTGCTGATCTTCAATCAATGAATACACTTCCAAAATATCACTCGATGGCATACGTGGAGAATCGAATCCAAAATCAACACCTTCAGATCCTGTTTCACCGAAACCAACCAATGCATCGAAGCTAATTTGATTTGAGTTCGTTAAACGTAAACGGATTAATGAGAATGGATTGGATTCTAAGAATTGAGGTGAATTACCTGGGTAAGTAGGAACCACATGACTAGGAGCAAAGTTGATACTACCTGCAGAAGAAACATTGGTTAAGAAACCTTGTGCGGGTCCAATTTCTTTTGCAGTGAAACCAGCAACACTATTTCCAGCTAATCCTAACGATGACATTACTACATAAGAATTTGAAGTATATGGCTGCGTAGCACCAACATTTGACCATAAGTAAACCGAACCTAAAGCGGCGTTACTAGCTTTAAAAGCATCGTAAGAAAGTGCGGCCGGATAAGGATTTCCCAGAAGGTTGAAATTATTAGAGCCATTAACCGTTGTTGGAATACTCACAATAGATTGGTTTGGTGTCCCAGTAAACGTTACAGTTCCATTACCAGCAAATGTTTGAATGTATCCTTTACCTGGAGTCATTGTTATTCCAGATCCTGGAATAGAAGTCGTACCCGTAGTAATAGAAGACCATCCCAAAAGTGTGTTAGTAGTACTACCCGGATTTTGGTTGTTGTATTGGTAGATATTATTACCGTAGTTAGAAAGAAGTAAATCTGTGTTTGCTGATGCTATTGGAGAAGACCAATAATTAAATCCTCCATAAAGAGAACCGCTTCTAACATAAACAATATTACCAGTAACAGTTCCACTGTAGTTCTGTGAGGGAACTAATGGAGCAACACCGCCACTTAAAAGCACCGAATTATTATCGAAACGCATATTGCCATTGCCTGCAACTGTAACTCCATTGCGAACTGCAACTACACCTTTAAAAGATACTTTGTTCAAAATTTCGGCCTGGTTATTACCACCTTCGTTAAAACGAAGAGTTCCATTCCCTGAAATCCTTGGAATCAATGAATTAGTATAAATACCAATGTTGCGAATGAACGCTTTTTTACTACCCAATTTAGATTGAATTTTAAATTCTGCACCGCTCGGGATATTAATTCCAGGTATATTAGCGAAGCTTCCCATTTTGAATGAAACACCTGCACAAATAGCACTTGTACCACTTATTACGGGATAAATGTTTCCAACATTATTAGGAATAATAATTGTTTTATTCTGATCAGGTACAATTGATGGAGTACTTACATCACCACCATACCAGTTGGATGGATCGAACCAGTTTGCATTCGATGTTGATGTCCAGTAAAGACCACTCATCACCCACATTTTAAACTTACCAGCAGGAGTTGGTGAAGTAGTTGGTGTTGAAATACGCACATAAGCATATAAACCTGGAGTTAAGCCGGCTGCGCTTGCATACGAATGATCACCTTGACCAGAACCATTGTCGCAAGCAACTTGAGTTAATGTACCAGTACAAGTTCCATCACTTGATGAGAAAATGGTAATCATTGTCTTTGATAAATCGAGTAATGAAGATCCGTTTTCAAATGTATATACATGAATATCGCCAGAAGCTGGAACCAATACTTTATACCATGCATCATTTGTAAATGCTTGACAAGCACCTGCCTGACCACCAGTTGATGTACCAATTGAATTATAGGTTGGTATAGCTGCTGTTGAAACTGGAGGACTGTCGTTAGAAGATACTATGGCAGCACCACAAATAATATCTGTAACTGCCGAGCAAACTGTAACTGTGGTAGTTGATGGTGCTGAAATACAGTTCGTAACAGGATTCACAACTGATACATTGTATGTAGTTGTTGTGAAAGGTGCAGCGTAAACGGCTGTTTGTACATTGTTGGCAACGTATTGTGAAGTAGTTGCCAAATCGTTAAACAAACCTCCTTCAGGACTAAATGAGAAGCTATTTGTTGGAGATACCGCTGAAACTACAATATCATCAACTGCCCAAAAATAAGCCCAATTAGCAACATATCTAAAACGTAAACGTAAATTCGTTTGACCAACATAAGTAGCCAAGCTAAACGTTTGTGATTGGAAAGCATTAACTGCACCAATATCTACACCAGCTGCATTAAAGTTGCTAGATAAATTAGCCCAAGTTGTTCCACCATTTGTTGAGATCTGAACACGAGCAACATCACCTGCTTGATACCAGCTATAATAGTGTTTGAAGCTTAATGTTGCAGAAGTTGAACCAGCTGGAATCGCAAAAACAGGCGAAAGAGCAACTGTTGTTGTTGTATAGGAGCTGCTTCCAGATGCATCACTATTCGACATCAAAAACTTGTTACCAGCAGCACCAGAACTAAATGGACCATAAACACTGTATTCATATGGGCTTGTTTGAATCTTCCAAGCTTGATCTGCAATGGTTTGAGCATCTGGACCTGTTGAAGTATTGGTAAAAGTCCAAGAGCTTACACCACTTTCGAAAGATTCTGACAAAATCTGATTTGGTAAGAAGGAAACGGCTGTTAATAAAGATGGTTGATCAACAACAACTGGACAATACGATGGAAACGAAGAAGTTACAACAGGAGCAGAAGGCAAAGCATTTACAGTTACAGCTATTGAACCAGTTAAGTTACATCCAGTAACACTGTTTACTGCAGTAACAACATAAGTTCCGTTTGTAGTTGGAGCAATTGACTTGCTCGCACCAGAACCTAAACCATTATCCCAAGTATAGGTATATCCAAGATCTGCACTCAATACAGAGATGTTCTTTGAAACACCAGAGCAAACAGAAGTAGCAGAACCCGGAATCATTACCAATGGAGTTGGAGGGGTTACCGTAACAGATACTGGAACTTTATCACCAATACAACCTGTTGAAACGCTCATTTCATAAAAGAAATAGTTTGCCGATGAGGCTCCAGTTGTGTAACCACTTGTTACAGAAACAGCACCTGAAGCTGAGTTGTATGGATAGGTTGATCCAGAGAAATCACGAATTAAGTTTACATTTAATGCTTTTGTACGAAGGGTATACCCATTTCCTACTTGCACATTGAAACCAAGAGGAACTGCAACTGGGGTTGAAGCTCCTGTTCCTGTGATTGGAATAGTACCAGTACTAGCAATCTCAATTCCTCCACTGTTGAATAAAGCTATATTGATGTTCCCAGTGCCATTTGGATAAACAACTACAGAGTTCATGGTTATTTCTTGAAGCACATTAAATTGAATACCATAACCAATAATGTTTGTAGCACCATCTGCACCTGAAGTTGTATTTCGTCCAACCGGTTCAGTAACTCCACCCACTCTTGATGCAGCATAAAAAGTTGTAGAAGCAGAAACAATTGGCGAATAGGTCGGGCCGGTTGCCAAAGGTGCACCTGTTGGACTATCAAACCAAGAAATGGTTCCTGGTCCTGTTGCAGAAAGTGAAACGGCACCTTGACCACAACGAGTTGCACCTGTTGATGCTGTGATTACTGGAGTGTTTAATGTTACAAGAATTGGGGAGGAAGTCAAACCTGCATACGTTCCGTTGCACAATACTCTGCAACGATAGTATTTTGTTGAGCCTGGTGAAAATGTGTACAAAGGTGTTGCTGTTGTTGCAACCACAGTAGCATAAGCCCCCCCGATAGCAACATCACTAACCCACTGATACGTTATTCCAGCAAGAAATGGCAAGGTTGTAGGAGTTGTAATGTTCAATGTTGATGAACCTCCAATACAAACAGATACATTGGTTGCTGTTGCTGTTGCTGTTGCAGGAAGAAGCCCCAAGTTTGCAGAACATCCTGGAGGTGTATTCAGGGTAACGATATAATCTTCCGTTTCTCCAAAGCCACTCGAGTTGTCGCCACAAGCTAAGGTGTTGGTCATTGGATCATCATCTCCACCTCGAACACGCATGCGAACGTCACCCAAGAACGTTAATGATGGAATTGAAATGGTAATGTTTGAAGTTCCTGAAGCTCCGGCATTTGTACCTGCTGAAAAATACTCTGAAGAAGCAAATACAGCATCTTTGTTAAAGTCAATCCAAACTCCAGAATACTGACTTGCATCAGAACCAAAAGTAAGCGTCAAAGTATAGGATCCACCTTGATACAAATCAGGCTTGTTTAAGGAATTAAAGTATGTGTAATTATTTGTTGTTGCATTGTAACCCGAAGTATTCAACAGATTAATTGACTGGCCATTAAGTGCAACTGAATTTATGTAATCATTTGCCCCATTAAAAGATTGGGTAGCCAAGCAATAGTCAATTAAACGACTTCCTGCAGGATTCAACAAAGCAGTTGGTTGAGACCCTGCAGCTACTGCAATTCCTGTGTTAGAAATAACAATATCACCGATAGCAATTTCGCCATCTACAACATTGTCTACTAAAGCGCCCGCTGCAACATTAACTGTAATCCAATAGTAGTTGGCGCCAGATGTTATTGTTGAAGTCAAACCTGAGAACGTGCAAAATCCTCCGGAAAGTGATTGTGCTGATCCAATTTGAGCTACTGGTCCAGATGATGTTCCTGTCCACAATTTAACACCTGAAGCAGCAATATCAGAAGCAGCAGTTCCTGTGTATGTAAACTTCAATGAGTTCAATTCCAACCCACCTTGAGAACCTCCTGATGTAATATTCACTCGAAGTAGATTCTCGTCTATTGCTCCCGGCACCAATGAAAGTGTTGTTTCGGTTGCAGTAATTGAACTAAGGAACTTTGGAGTAACAGCAGTAATGTTGACAATATAATCTTCAGCCTCTCCAAAACCATCAACTGCATTTGCAGCACCACAAGCATTTGCAGCAAGCACATTATTATCCGAACCACCTCGAACACGCATACGTGTATTACCTAAAATAGCTCCAATTGGAACAGTTACAGAAATTACTGAAGTTCCGCTGGAGCCAGCATTTGTATTTGTTGAGAATGATTCCCCGGCTGCAAACAATCCATCACGGTTAAAGTCGATCCAAACACGCGAAAATTGTGAACCATCTGTTCCTTGTGTAACGTTTACAGAATAGCTACCACCTTGTTGAATATCTGGAATATTAACTGAATTATAGAAAGTGTAATAAGGAGCAGGGTTTCCAGTTGAAGAATTATTCAATGTAACAGTTGTTCCAACTAAGGTAACATTGGTAATGTTTTCAGCAGTACCTCCGCTTGTATATGTTGGTGCACAATAATCGATGAAACGATTTCCTGCTGGATCTAAATTAGCAACTGGGAAAGAACCTGTTGCAGTAGCACCTCCGGCAACATCGAATGTAATATCGCCAATTGCAATATACCCATCAACAAGATCACCAAGTGAAGCGCCTGATGACGTAGATACCTGAATCCAAAATGTATTTTGCCCAAAAGTTATGCTTTGAGTTAAGGAACCAAATGTTGCAGCTCCACCTGAAATAGTTGTAGTTGCAATGGCTGTTCCTGTGGGTGATGTTAAACTTCCTGCCCAAAGACTAACATTCAAGATATCTGCTTCGGCAGTTCCTGTATAAGTCCATTTTACATTGGTCATATTTATTGTACCAGATGAACCTGTAGTTACTATTGTGAAACGTTGAAGTGCTGCTGCTGTTGAAGCTGCAGGTATGCTAGATTTTTGAATTCCACCAGTAACTTGTGATGTCAATATCGATTGTACGTTTAATGGACCTGTTTGACCAAAACCAAAAGATAAAGGAAAAACCGGGTTTAACTCGTTGGTTGACATTGACAAGTATTGAGTTAAAGGAACACTTGCGGGATTTAAAACAGAACCATTACCAACAATATCGTATGTGCCAGCAGCTGTTGATGAGCCAACTAGTGCATTTCCTCCTACCATTGCAGCATCATATCCTTGAATGGCATAGGATGTAACAATACCACCTTCAGCATTCAAACTCCAACGACGATTTGCATTTAATGAAACAATTGATGTTCCGACAGTTCCGGCATTCGAATCAAAAGTTTCAGCAGTAAAAGTTACATCGCCTCCAGCACTTGTAGAAGGAATAACAGTCAGTTGATTCAATGACGTTTTACCTACAGGCATCGGTGCTGAAAAAGAATTAATTGTAGTATTGGCAGGAACGATTCGTTTCATTGGTCCATTGATCCAACCTGCTGTTGATGTTCCAAAAAATACACTACCCGTTCCAGAATACATCGACAAGATATTGGTTGACGTTGTATTCAATTTTCCTTGATACATGGTCAATTCTCCATTCATCGTCAATGGTACATTCATGGTAACGCCCGATGCACTTGAGTTGCGAATATAAAATGAATATAGATTTGCTGTTGAAGCAAAGTCTGAATTGGCGAATAATCCAGATCCACCAATACTCTGTGCTGATGTTGCTGCTGTAGTTCCATTGGTGTAATGAAACAATGCCATGTTTAATGAACTGTAGGTAACTAAAGTTCCATTGTTTATAACATTACCCGCTACCCATAAGGCAGTAATCTGTGCTTCAGCACCAGCATTAACAGTGAAATCTCCGGTAATTGGAAAATCGGTGTAATTATGACTTAGAAAGCGATTAGTCCCACCACCAGATACAATTACATTTCCCATGTGTAGATATGCAAAATCAACCCAAGGATCAACATAAAATCCAATGTCAGACCCTGTTGTTGTGGAAACACCATCTCCAAATTTTGTGGTATGACCTGGTCCCCAAACAGCGGATCCTTCTAAATAATTATAATTAAGGGTGTTAAATGTATTTGCTGCTGAAGGGTCAACAAAAACTAAGGTACCTCCTGTTACAGCGAAGCCCGTTGGTGCTTGTTCAAATAGCAAAATAGCTAAAACAGATGCGGGTGTTGAGGAAGTGGTTCCAGTTCCATCAATTTTTATAGTTCCGCCTGATTGAGCGTAAGTACTTCCAAGAACAAATTTCATGTTTCCTGCAATAAAAAGGGTTCCACTGCTTACGTTTAATGTACCTGTAACAACCACACGACGGTTATTTGTTGTATTGTCGGTTGGCCCAACATTTACAATTCCTCCTGACACATTTAATCGACCTCCAGCAGCAACTGTTACACCTGTTGCAGATGCTCCAACAACTGATAAAGTCCCTCCAGTTGATGTTAAAATTCCAGAAACGGCAACTGTTGCACATGTGGCATTACTCGAAACGGTAACGGTTGTTCCAGAAGAAATTAGCGGACTTTGTGTTGAAGTGGGCACAACACCTGTTGACCAAATAGTTGGATCATTCCAATCACCAGTATTAACTGAATAGAGTCCCAAATCTGCACTATTTACACCGTGGTAAAATGCAGCACTTGTTAAATTGGCGATTGTTAAGCCACTTCGTTTTGCAATTGGAGAATTAACTGCTCCCGCTGGAGCGACATGAGTTGCAATTGCTGCCGAAACTTGCACCAAGCGTGGTGCATTGGTTAATGAAGTTACAACAACAGGCCCTTCACCGTATAATCCTAGAGAAAATGTGACTGCTCCAGCATTTAAGCCATTACCCGTTGTAATTGTCCAAGAAGCATTTGTCCGTTTGTTTACGGTGTAAGCTCCGTCTAAAAAAGAAACATTTGACAAGCCCGAAGTATTTGTATGGGTAGCTGTCATCGAACCTGCAGTTGTGAGATTTGCAGATTTGGCTAAGAAAATATGACGTTTAGCATTTCCTTGAACAAAAGGAAAAACAGGGATTGTATTGGAAAGTGTTGATGGAATGGTAGTAGTTAAAAACCAACGTTTCATGCTACCATTTGAAAACCCACCAGCAGTATGATTTAACGTACCTACTGATGTAGCCGATATTCCTAAAGTAAACGTAGAGCCATTCAAATTTACTTCACCATCGGTAAAAGTTAGTCTTCCTGAAACGGTACCTGTTCCCGTTCCTGTTAATGCTGAAGTACTTGTAATTGAAATCCCATAAGGATTATTAATAATAATGTTATTAAAATTGGCAGTAGGACTAGCAGTCAAATTACGGAAAACCCCAGTTCCCGAAATAGTTTGAGAAGCAGAAACAGTAAAAGCATCATTTGTTCCTAAATTCAAAGCTGAGGCATTGTTATTGGCTGATATTGTTAATATACCATTATTTATAATATTTCCACCAACAGCCAAAAGGCCTTTAAAATTTGTTGCAATATTTCTGAATTCAGAACCTGCATTGATTGTTAAATTCCCTTTTATTTGGCAACCATAAAGTATATCATCAAAAGGAGATCCTGATGCCCAGCGTGTGCTCGTGTTCCCGCCATTAACGGTTAAGTTTTGGATGGGCGCAAGACCAGCTTGGTATGTTTCAACTGTAAAACCATTTGCCCAACCAGCTTGAGTTGAAACACCATTACCAAGAATAAATGTATGAGTACCAGAGAAGTAATTTGTTCCATCAGACAATGAGATATTAACACAACCTGCAGAGTTTGTTGGAAGTAAGATACTTGCATGCATGGGATCTACAATTGTAATTGAACCCGCCGAACAATTAGGATTACCACCAGTAATTGAAAACATAAATGTACTGACAGATTGAGCAAGTGTACCATTGTTTCCATCAATAGACATTGTTCCGCCTGTTTGATTGAAGGCGCCCGAAGACATTATGAACTGGCCATTTATTACGATGCTACCAGTCCCCGAAAGGTTCAGAGTTCCGCCGTTAACAGCTAAAAGTGAGTTGGCTAAGTTTCCAATTGTTAGTGTATTTGCACTGGCTGTTAAAGAACCAAGTGTGATGTTTAATGCCCCAATGGTAAGGTTAGCGTTTAATATTACAGCAGCTCCGTTTACAATGTTGTAGTTATCATTAACGTTAATTGTTGCTGGAGCTGTACCTGATCCATCGGCATTTGTTCCCCAACTTGCAAGCGATGAGAAATTAGTTGCAGTAGACTTTGAATAATACGTGGTTGCGTTTAGCCACGTTCCCATAAAGAGGATAGTTACAAGAAGTGTGAAACTTCGGTAACCTAACTTAAAATTGTTTGTAAATGTTTGCATGTTGAGTTTGGGTATTAGTTGGTTGGTTTTTATAATGAAGCTTAAAATTGAAATCCCGAATTAGGGCATCATCTTCTTAGCCTATGGTTCTGTTCCATTTGTTTTTTGGGATATTTGAAGATTTTGTATTGCATCGAATAACTCATCTGAGTTAGTTATTTTATCCCATTGTGGGATTAAAGCAGGCAGAATACTTTTTGCATTGGTGGTGTAGAAAAAATACCATCTTTTAACAAGACTTGAAAAAGCTTTAGCGCGCAATTCTAAAAGAACTTGATCGGCTTCATCTTCTTTCTTTAAAACTGGAATATTTAAAAGCGATGGAACACCTGATGCATGCATGATGCAATAGTTTCCTAATTCAATTTGAAGGTTCACCCAACTGTCGAAAGTTGGATCAGTCTCGGTGTAAATATGTTGTGTAACATTCAATACTTTACTTACAAGAATTTGCTCTGGACGAACACTCCAAAGTCCACCCTTCAATTCGGGAATATATATGTATTGGCCCAAAAGGTCTAAGTAGGCTTCTGAATTTCGAATAGATTCAAAACGATTTTGAAACAACGATTGATATTCGTCCGAAAGATTTAAAGGATTCAACTTTTCGTCAACAACAATAGGCATTGGCGACAGTAGTTTTATCAAGTTTGGCTTCCGAAGCGTTGCTGCCAGACGTGGATTCATAAGTTTATTCAATGTACTAAACCCATTGGCTTTTAAATAACCAAAATTGAAATCCTTCGCTTTAATATTATTGGCGCTACTTTTAGCAACTAACTCAATTTCTTTCTGCATTCTGATATCCAACAATTGTGAATCCTCTGAAGGAATTTGCTCAAGAACTGGCGAAAGCGTTTTAATAGGAGTTTGAGCAATGGCTGGTATAGTAAATCCAACCAGAATTATCAGAACTGATTTGATTCCTAAGTTTCTTAAATCGAATGTTATATGTGACAAAAAGTATAAATATACCACCCTTTTTTGTTTTTTTTAATTATTGAATCAAATAATTATTTTTTCAATAATAGTCAAATTATAACAATGTTGATAATAATTCAATGTTATCATTTCATTAAATGAGTTATGAGATGCGACTATCTTACATTTTATTAAATGTTAAATTTTTCAAATGTGAATTAATCAATTAATGTATAAAGTCTTATTGATTAGGTTTTTAAAATATACAAGGAAATGATTGTGCATCAATACTAAACTGTCATGAAATCCAATAAAAAACCCGTAAGCACTTACATTAAATGTTTACGGGTTTTTTGTGGGCCTGGCAGGAATCGAACCTGCGACCCGCGGATTATGAGTCCGATGCTCTAACCCCTGAGCTACAAGCCCAATTTTCAGGGACCGCAAATATAGATGCTTGCGTTGAATTTACAAACGTTTCGCCGAATGATTTTTATATTTGCTCCATGATATTCGAAGGACAACAAATAGATGCAATCATATTCGACCTTGGTGGTGTTATCTTAAACATCGATTATAACTTACCTATTCAGGCTTTTCACCAATTGGGGAATGACGATTTCATGCACCATTTTACCCAATTAAAACAAACGCGTTTGTTTGATGATTATGAAACAGGCAAGGAAAGTTCGGAAGACTTTGTTTTGGAACTGCAGAATTATGTGAAACCTGGAACCAGCAATCAGCAAATCATTGATGCTTGGAATTCTATTTTACTTGATCTTCCGGAGGAACGGCTTGCGCTCTTAGATAAAGTTGCTGAGAACCATCGAATATTTTTACTCTCCAACACAAACGACATTCATATACAAGCATTTAACGAATATCTTTTAGAAGAACATAATTTACCCTCCTTGGAACCATTCTTTGAACAATTGTATTTGTCGTACGAAATTGGTTTACGAAAACCTGATGCGCAAATATTTGAATATGTTCTCCAAGATGCAGGATTAGACCCTTCTAAAACGCTCTTCATCGATGATACTATTCAGCATATTCAATCTGCTAAAGAATGTGGATTAATCACGCATCATTTAGTGAAAGAATCCATTGTTGAATTATTAGACGATTTACTTTAAAACAGCATGCTCGAATAATTAATTTCGATCTTATTAAAAAACCCTGAAGCGCATTTTAATATCTTTGCGCTCTATTAAAAAAACACCATGTCAGACGATAAAAAAGTAATATTTTCTATGGTGAAGGTTAGTAAGACCTTCCCACCTCAAAAGCAAGTTCTAAAGGATATTTACCTCAGCTTCTTTTATGGAGCAAAAATCGGAATCATTGGTTTGAATGGTTCAGGTAAATCTACCTTGTTGAAGATTATTGCTGGAGTTGAAAAATCTTTTCAAGGTGATGTTGTTTTTTCGCCCGGATATCGCGTTGGTTATTTGGAGCAAGATCCTCAATTGGACGATTCCAAAACGGTTATCGAAATTGTGCGTGAAGGTGTTCAGCCCATCATGGATATTTTGGCAGAATACAATGAGGTGAATGAAAAGATGGGCCTCGAGGAAAATTACATGGATGGCGATAAGATGGATAAGCTTCTTGCACGTCAAGGTGTGTTGCAAGATGAAATTGATTCGAAAAATGCATGGGAAATTGACTCCACGTTGGAGCGCGCCATGGATGCATTGCGTTGCCCCGATTCAGATCGTATTATCGGAACGCTTTCTGGAGGAGAACGTCGTCGAGTAGCTTTATGCCGTTTGCTATTGCAGCAACCCGAAATATTATTACTCGATGAGCCTACCAACCACTTGGATGCAGAATCGATCGATTGGTTAGAACAACATCTTCAAAACTATGCAGGAACTGTAATTGCTATTACCCACGACCGTTACTTCCTAGATAATGTAGCTGGTTGGATTTTGGAATTGGATCGTGGCGAAGGCATTCCATGGAAAGGCAATTATTCAAGCTGGTTGGAGCAAAAAGGGAAACGTCTTCAACAAGAAGAAAAATCCGAATCGAAACGCCAAAAGACTTTGGCTCGCGAACTTGAATGGGTTCGACAAGGTGCTAAAGGTCGTCAAACCAAACAAAAAGCACGTTTGCAGGCCTACGATAAAATGATGAATGAGGATGTGAAGGAGAAAGAGGAAAAACTCGAAATCTTTATCCCGAACGGACCTCGTTTAGGAAATGAAGTGATTGAAGCTCAGGATGTATCCAAGGCATTTGGCGATAAATTATTGTACGAGCATTTGAATTTCCGTCTACCACCTGCAGGAATTGTGGGTATCATTGGACCAAACGGCGCAGGAAAAACTACCATTTTCAGAATGATTATGGATCAGGAAAAAGCCGATTCGGGCGAGTTTAAAATTGGTCCAACGGTTAAGATCAGTTACGTAGATCAAACACATGAGTCGCTCGATCCGAACAAATCTGTTTGGGAAGTTATAACAGGCGGCAACGAAACCATGGAAATTGGTGGTCGATCAATGAACTCTCGTGCTTATGTGAGCCGTTTCAATTTTAACGGAGCCGACCAAGGAAAAAAAGTAAGTGTACTTTCGGGTGGAGAGCGTAACCGCTTGCATTTGGCGATGGCATTGAAAGCAGAAGGCAATGTGCTTTTGCTCGATGAGCCGACAAACGATATCGACATTAATACACTCCGAGCTCTGGAGGAAGGATTAGAAAACTTTGCTGGTTGTGCAGTAATCATTAGCCACGACCGTTGGTTCTTGGATCGTGTTTGTACGCATATTCTTGCTTTCGAAGGCGATTCTCAGGTGTATGTATTTGAAGGTGGTTATTCGGAATACGAGGAGAATAAGAAAAAACGATTAGGCGATCACGAACCGAAACGAATTCGATATAAAAAATTGGTAAACTAAGTAATACCAATGATTTTAAAATGTTTGTAAATAATTTTGGGTTATACGTAATATATTTTTAATTTTGTGGTAAAGATATTATTACTATGGATGCCAAGGTTACACTCAGTTTCAACGCCAGTGTTGTAGAAAAAGCAAAAGTCTATGCAGAATCGCGTGGAATTAGTCTGAGTCGCCTTACCGAAATTTTACTCCGCAGGCTCACCAGCGGAACCTACACAAACATCGAAGATTTCCCTGTTTCAGATTGGACGCACATGCTTGCAGAAGGAGAAGCCGAATACATTAGAAAACCTAAAAGTTCGAAATCGCTTCGTTCAGAAATGCACGAATCAAAAAAGAAAAAAGCATGAACATCTTTGTGGATGCGAATGTGATTATTAATGTTTTCAATAAAGAATACCCGGCTTTCGATTTTTCTGCAAGACTTCTCAGTTTAACGGAAGACAATCGCTACCATTTTTACACGTCGAGTTTGTCTTTAGCAATTTGCTGGTATTTTGCCGAAAAGAAATCGGGGGCGAAAATTGCACGCAAAAAAATTGAAACACTTCTTGAACATTTTCGCATCAGCGATTGTGGTGAAAATGAAGTTTTAAAAGCCATTTCCAATAAAAAAGCAGAGGATTTTGAAGATGCGCTTCAAGTCTATTCCGCGCATAAAAGCAAGTGCACATTCATCATCACAAACAATTTGGAAGATTTTCATTTTTCGGAAATACCCGTTTTAACACCTCAGGATTTTTTGCTCCAGCATGTTCGGGCTTAATTTGAGGAAACCAAATTTCATCAGAACCCGAATCCATGAATCGAATTTTACGACTTCTCATCTGCATTGCTTTCCCATTAATTATTGGAGGAGTATCGGGATTCTTTACCGTTCAGGGAGTCAAAGATTGGTATTTAACACTAGTGAAACCCAACTTTACACCTCCCAATTATTTATTTGGCCCAGTATGGACTTTCCTTTATGCATTTATGGGAGTTGCCTTTTTTAGAATTCTTGAAAAAGTGAAAAGCGTTCAGAAAATCAAAGCCATACGAATTTATTTATGGCAACTCTTCTTCAATTTCTGCTGGAGTTTTCTGTTTTTTAGTCAGCACCAAATTGGATTAGCGTTAATCGATATTTTGATTCTTTGGGTGTTGATCCTAATTATGATTATTCGATTTAAGAAACTCGATGCTTTTGCTGGTTATTCTCAAATTCCCTATTTACTATGGGTGAGTTTTGCAACGGCATTGACTGCGGCAATTTTCATTTTAAATTAAAAAAAACTCCCCTGCCCTTTCGAGTCAGAGGAGTAAAATAATGATTATGTTGACGATTATTGATGTGCAATAATGAGTTTCTTGGTCGTTAATTTTTCCAATCCTTTATAAACTTCAACCGAATAAACACCCGAAGCTAACTGGTCAATTTGAACCTGACTATTTGAATGATTAAGAGTTGAATCAAGTACTTTTTTTCCACTGATATCGACAATACAAACACGGTTTGCATTGGATGAAACATCCATCAATTGGATGAATTTATCGGCAGGATTCGGGTAAATTGAAAATTGATTATCGATTTCTGGATTACCTAAAACTACTGGAACACGAATCATTGCATTGTTCGTAATAACAGGTTCATTCACATCAAAAACAATGGAAGCTTGATTGGCAACTTCTTGTCCAGGCAATAAGTTCTGAATTGATTTTACACGGAACAAAACATTCCCAATACTTTCATCATAACTTTGATTGCTGTCTGGAAGTGCGATGTTATTAAAAACAAATTTTATCGTTCCATTACCCATATTCACCATGAAACACGAATGGCTTGAACCCAATAATTCAGCTGTTGAGAAATCGAAGAAATTTGGAAGCAAATCGGTAACAACAACAGTTTGAGCTGGAGCAGTTCCTGTGTTTTGGAATTCCACTTTGTACGTGTACCATGACTCATTTCCTTCCACTTCAAGTTCATCAACAAATTGTGGATTCGATGAAGTTCTTAATAATTGAATGTGATTAGGGTCATAAGAGCCATTCACTATTTGACAAACCTCTGATTGATTATTTGTAAGATTGCAATCGCTCATACTTTCGATGCTTGCTTGAAAGCACTTAGATGTTAAATCGGTTGCATAACAACTCAATGAATCATAAAGGTGAATGGTTGTAAATTCCCCGTAAACCAAGGTATCTGTGAAAGTCCAAGTAAACGTGTTTCCTGTTTGACTTGTAAATTCAGGCACAGTGTTAATGATAGAAAGTGAGTCTGGGATATTGAGAGTTACTGTATATCCCATAATTGGCATCAAACCATGGTTACTAACCGAAATAAGTTGATGATTTTCATTACCAGCACAACGCTGAAGTGGGCCAAGAGGAATCATATTTATTCGTGGATCGGCGCAAGATGAATCGGGATGAATAAAGAAATTCAGTTGATCATTGATTGAACCTGCTGTTTCTAAGTTGACATCAAATGAAGCTCCATCCGGACAAACAATATCAGCAAATGGCAAATTCGACTGAAGGCCATTGAATGCAATTTGATAAAATCCAGTATCTGCCTCAAAAGAATATGCACCTTGATTGTTGGTAGCAGAATATGCCAATCCATTATCACGAATAATTACTTGACCCGGGATGTTAAAATCGGCTCCATCTAGAATACAGTTTCCATTAAAATCGGCCACTACACGACCAGACATGACGCAAACGGGCTGAGATGTTGTATCCGGATCGAAACGCCATGCATCATTAAATGCTTGCCAAGAGCCTGTATTATTTCTACCTGGAACTGCATACGCCTCTGAAAAACTTGCATTTTGAATTCCTTCGATGGCATTATTCTGCCAACCACTTGCACCTCCATTAGTGCAAAGCGGTTTTGAAGTTATATGAACTTCAATATTATTTGTACCTTCGAAAAGCTGAAGTTGTCCTGTATATAAATCTTGACTACAAGCAAATAAAGGCACCTGACTGTATTGAACTATAAAAACGCGGTTGGGCGCTTCGCCCAAAACACCATAGCTAATAGTTCCAGTTAAATAGGGATCCAAATCAAACCATGAAAGCATGATTGCATTCAGAGGGGCGTATGCATCAGGAATACTTGCATTAACTGCAAAAGTGGAATTTTCGCCTGCGGTAGTTTGATTAAACGTAACATAGCCGTTCGATGAAACACTTAACGAATCATACCCAGTTCCAAAGAAACTGAAGGAAAATCCAATGGGAACCATACCAGACATTTGATCATCACCTAAAACAAGAGTGGTTGCTTGGGAGGGGCTGACTGTTTGAAAAGGAATTTGGTAAACTCCATAAGGCGTTTGAGAAAATGCCTGAAAACAAATGATTGCCATAAAGGCACTGAGTAGATGTTTTAAATACATTGCGTTTGAATTTGGAATGTGAATTTAAAAGTATTTTTCTAAATTCAAATTATTTAAGTAAATAAATTAGAAATGGATCGCGAAATACTCCTATTATTCAAACAAAAAGTGATTGAAAGAAGTTATCAACTCATTTTGGATAAATTGAACGAGTTCGAAGTAACGGAGCGCTCTGCCCAAGAATCAGCTGCGAACGATACCAAAAGCAGCATGGGCGATAAACATGAGACTTCGCGCGAAATTCTGCAACAAGAACGCGAAATGAATGGGCGAAGAATGGCTGAGGCGCTTCGTCAAAAAGAGGAGCTCGAACGCATTTTACCAGATGTTCAATTTTCTAAAGTACAAACAGGCGCATTGGCAGAAACGAGCTTGGGATGGCTTTTCTTTTCCACCGCTTTGGGATTTGTGCATGTGGATAATGTAAAAGTGGCGGTTGTTTCGATGGCATCTCCAATTGGTCAGGTTTTACAAGGAAAACAAAAAGGGGATAACATTGATTTTCAAGGAAAGCCAATTTTAATCAAAAATATTATTTAACAACGAGATTTCGCCTGAGCGATTGACGTGAAAAGCGCCTGCAAGGCCTTGTAACAAAAGCGCGACCCAAAATGAATGCAGCGTAGCAAGTGATTTTGGGGCAGGCCAAAACAAAAAAATCCCTGCCGGCAAACCGACAGGGACTCTTTTAAACAATCTAATTATTAAAACTTCACTGTGCGAACAACATGGTTCGTGTTTGCAGAGCGGATGCTGATTAGGTAAGAACCCTTAGCAAGTGCCGCAACCGGAAGCGTATGATTTACTGTGCTAGAGCTAGCAACTTCAATCACTTCAGAAGAAACTACTTGTCCAAGTGTGTTGATGATAGACACTTCGAATGTTTCGTCTGTGTTGCTTGTGCTTAATTTAATGCTTTGAGTTTCAGTGAATGGATTGGGGAACACACTAACTTCAGCAACTTCGTCAGCGATTTGTGTGTTATCGTTTCCAAGTTCAGCAGCCAAACGAGCAGCAGGAGTCGAAGTACAACCTGGTTGAGTTACAATTACTCCGTCAACATCAAAACCATCAGCAGTTCCAGGGAAACGTGAGCTACTCATTTGAGAAGCATCCGAAATACGAAGGTAATGGAACATTGTAGCACCTGATCCAGCGATATCGATTGCTTGATCTAAGCAATATGATTCAGAAAGTGTAAACCAGTTGTTGTTATCTAAAGAAACTTCTAAACGTGCAGTTTCAGGATAGTTATTGCAAGATGGGTTACCGAAAGATGTTTCAACCAACATCAAATCATCGCCTTCTTTATCGAACACTACATAAGCGAACTTCAAAGTAATTTTACCACCAAAACCGAGAGATACAAAGTTTACAACATCTGTATTTTGTGGATTACCAACTGCATTTTCTTTGATACGACGAGGTGCAGGAACAGCACCACCGTTTTTCATTGTACCTGGTAAATAATCCATTGCTTCAGTTGCGTAATCAGCACTTGCAGTTGAAAGTGTAGGATTTGCTTCTTCGCCATTCAAACAAACAATTCCGTCTAAGTCATATCCATCAGCCATTCCACCAAAGTTTGCAGTGATGTTGCTCATGTCAATCAATTTTACATACTGCGCCCAAGCTAAACCTTGAAGATCGAAGTATGAATTTTGGCAACCTTCACCAAGATAAACCCAGTTGCAATTGTCTTGAGATGCGAAAGCGCGGATTTTTTCTGGGTAACGAGCGCAGTTTTCTGAATTTGAACCGAACGTAGTTTCTACTACAAATAAATCATCACCATCGCCATTGTGGATTGGATTTGCAAACTTCAACGTGATTTGTCCACCAAAACCAAGCGATACGAAATTGTAGGCAGAAGCTGGAGTTGCAACATCACTTTCTTGAGGAGAACCTAAAACGTTTGTTAAAATTTGACGAGCAGGATCGATTGGAGTTAATAAATCGTTTGTTGTTCCTTGGATGTAGCTCATTACTTCTACGGCGTTGCAACCTGGAGCTGGACTTGGAAGTTCTGGAGGAGTAATTTCATCGTCATCATCTTCACCATCATCGTTTCCTTCAGCTTGATCGTCATCTTCTCCATCGTCGTTTGAATCATCGCTTGTGTTTTCTTCGCCTGAATCATTTGAATCATCTTCGTTTGAATCATCACTTGTGTTTTCTTCACCAGAATCGTCTTTAGAATCTTCATTAGAATCATCGCTTGTGTTTTCTTCACCAGAATCATTTGAATCATCATCATTTGAATCATCACTAGTGTTTTCTTCGCCAGAATCATTTGAATCATCTTCACTTGAATCATCACTTGTGTTTTCTTCACCAGAATCTTCATTAGAATCTTCATTAGAATCATCGCTTGTGTTTTCTTCACCATCATCGTTTGAATCATCGTCGTTTGAATCATCGCTTGTGTTTTCTTCCCCATCATCGTTTGAAGAATCGTCGTTTGAATCATCATTTTCGGTGGGATTTGAATCAGTTGGTTGCTTTGCAATTACGCAAGCTCCTAAAACATCGCCGTGATTTAAATGTGCTTGTAAAGCATTGATGTTTACTGTTATCGTATGAGAACCTCCGTTTCCGGTTTGGTGACAGATAGTAACCATTTGCCCTGCATTCGAATTCTTGTTTTGAGCATTTAATCCTGCTGAAAAGCTAATCAAAAGGATTAGGAGTTGAAGTTTGTTAATTTTCATAAACGATAAGGTTAGATTGTTTGAATCCCTTTACCCTATTTTGAAAAAAGGGTTTCATTCTTACATGAAGAAAATTGAATAGATAGGAGACAATAAATCGCATAACTTACAATATCAATACATTAAATATTTCCTAAATCTCTGTAATTTTCTTTCGCTTGTAAAAACCTTACAGATGTAATGTTTGTTTGGGGCAAAAATGAGGATCGTTAATGATTGAATTCAATAAGATGGGATGATAATATATAGTGTAACTCGTTTTAAAATCCCTTACATCAATTACGTTTTCAAAATGCACACTCGTTAATGAATGTAATAATGAGATAGGGTTGTTCAGTTGAATTACACGTACATTTGCAGAAGAAAAATCGACCATGGCTTTTACTCCAACAACCGTTTACGCTGAATCAACTCCCAATCCAAGCACCATGAAGTTTGTGGCTAATCGCTTGATAATTGAACCCAATAAACTTGTGGAATATTTGCGGGAAGAAGATTGTGAAGGCGCTCCATTGGCGCAAGAACTTTTCAAGGGTGGTTATGTGAAATCGCTTTTCTTTAGCAATAATTTTGTTTCTATTACCAAAACAGATGCACAAGAATGGACACGACTCACTTCACCGGTTCGTGAATTTTTAACTGATTATTTTTCGAAAGGATTGCCTGTCATCGAAATCTATCCTTTAAATTCAGCTACTGTTATCGAAAATAATACTGTTCCCATTATTGAAGGAAGTACTGAAGAAGCCATAATCGGGATTTTGGAAGAATATATTCGTCCAGCAGTGGAGCAAGATGGCGGTGCTATTACATTTCGTTCGTTTCAAGATGGTATTGTAACGGTTGCGCTTCAAGGTTCATGTTCGGGTTGTCCTTCTTCGAAAGTGACATTGAAATCGGGAATTGAAAATTTACTTGTCCGCATGGTACCTGGTGTTAAAGAAGTAGTTGCGGAAGAAATTTAAAATCATTTACCAGGGATTTTTGTATTAAAGATATGGAATTGCAATAATTCCAATTGTCAAAACAAAATTTCTCTTATCTTTGCCCTCCCTAAAAAAACCCTGATTTGGATTATCTACGTCAATTCAATGTCCAGTTCTCCGGTTTAAGTGAGGATATTCATGATTTTCATTACGAAATCAAGGATGCGTTCTTTAAGGAATTTGAAAATGCTCTTGTAGATGGTGGAGACATTCAGGTTGATTTGGTTTTAGATAAGCAAACCAATCTGATTACACTCAGCTTCAGCTTCAAAGGATTTGTGCAAGTTATGTGCGACCGATGTGCTGCAGTAAATCCCTATCCGGTTGATGGAAAATCTTTATTGATATTAAAAATTGGAGAAGGAGATGCCGATAATGACGAATTGGTGATTTTGCCTCGCGGTGAATACGAGTATAACATCTCACAGCATTTATATGAAGAAATAGGACTTTCGCTTCCATTGCGAGTAGTGCCTTGTGAGGTTTCGAATGATAGTAACATGTGTGATCAATCGGTACTTGACAGGCTTGAAAACATTTTGGTAGATGAAATGCCCGAAGAACAAGAGGAAGAAGTAATTGACCCACGTTGGGATAAATTACGAGGTCTAAATAAAGATAAATAATAAGTATTTTTCATAACGATTATATAACAACCCATGGCACACCCGAAACGGAAAATTTCGAAGACCCGCCGCGATAAACGCAGAACACATTACAAGGCAGAATTGCCTACATTGGCGAAGTGTTCAACAACAGGAACAATTCACTTGTTTCATCGCGCATACTTTGTAGATGGAGCTCTTTATTACAAAGGGAAACTTGTAGTAGAAGCGAAAACAAACGCTTAATTAACCTGAGGTCTATCGGCTGAACGGGGATATTCCATGCGCATCGGCCTCGATATCATGGGAGGAGATTTTGCTCCTCAAGCTACCATAGGCAGAGCTTTGCTGGCTGTTGATGTAATTGATACATCCTGCCGGCTTGTTTTGATTGGTGATGTACCATCGATTATTGAAGCACAAGAAATTGTTCATTTAGACCAACAGAAAAAATAAAAGCGATTCTTCAACATGACTAAAATTCGCGCAGCCATAACCGGCGTTCATGGATATGTTCCAGACTATATTCTTTCAAATAAAGAATTAGAGCAAATGGTAGATACAACCGATGAATGGATTCTAACTCGAACGGGAATTTCAGAACGTCATATTCAAAAGGGAGAAGGTTTGGGCGTTTCCGATATGGCCGTTGAGGCAGTCAAAGGACTTTTCGCTAAAACCAATACAAACCCCGATGATATTGATGTTGTTATTTTTTGCACAGTAACTCCAGACTTGGTTTTTCCTGCTTCTGCAAACATTCTTTCGAATAAAATCGGAATGAAAAATGCCTGGGGCTTTGATTTAGGTGCAGCATGTAGTGGTTTTATTTACGGACTTACAACCGGAGCTCGATTAATAGAATCGGGTGCATACAAGAAAATTCTTGTGGTTGGTGGAGATAAAATGTCTTCAATTGTTGATTATACGGATCGTGCGACATGCATTATATTCGGTGATGGTTGTGGCGCTGTATTGCTAGAACCAACACACGAAGAATTGGGTATGATGGATTCGGTGCTAAAATCGGACGGAGCTGGATGCGAATTTCTTCATCAAAAAGCTGGAGGATCTGTAAAGCCAGCAAGTCATGCTACAGTTGACGCACGCGAACATTTTGTATACCAAGAAGGCAAATCAGTATTTAAATTTGCCGTAACCAATATGTCCGATGTTGCTGAAGAAATTCTGCAACGTAACAACCTTACCTCAGACGATATTCAGTGGCTTGTTCCGCACCAGGCAAACAAAAGAATAATAAATGCTACGGCTACTAGGATTGGTGTTGATGAAAGTAAAGTAATGATTAACATTCAGAAGTACGGTAATACAACCAGCGGAACCATTCCATTGTGTTTATGGGAGTGGGAAAAACAACTTAAAAAAGGAGACAATCTCATGCTTGCTGCATTTGGAGGCGGATTTACGTGGGGAGCAGTTTGGGTTAAATGGGCTTACAACTCCTAATGTAACGAGCAATCATAATTTTATATATTTACAAACTCATTCAAACACCGATATCATATGGACATCCGGGAAATCCAGGATCTTATTAAGTTTGTCGCCAAATCGGGCGTTAGTGAAGTATCACTCGAAACTGACGATTTCAAACTTACTGTTAAAACAGAATCCCCTAATAAATCTGGCAAAGATACTGTTGTGTATCAAGTTGCTGCCGAAGCACCTGCTGCAATGCCTATTGCTGCTGCTGCTCCCACTCCTGTAATTACTCCATCTGCTTCAACTCCTGCTCCTGTAGCCGAAGTTGCAAGCAACACCATTACCATAAAATCTCCTATGATTGGGACATTTTATCGGTCTTCTGGTCCAGATAAACCTTTGTTTGTAAGTGTTGGCGATGAAGTAGCACCAGGTAAAGTAATTTGCATCATTGAGGCAATGAAGTTATTCAATGAAATTGAGTGTGATGTTAAAGGACGTATTGTGAAGGTTTTGGTAGATGATGCCACTCCTGTTGAATACGACCAACCTCTATTTCTGGTAGAACCTGCCTGAATTTAATTTAACGGTAAAAAATTTCACAACGTGTTCAAAAAAATTCTAATCGCCAATCGTGGCGAGATTGCGTTGCGTATTATTCGCACGGCCCACGAAATGGGAATAAAAACCGTAGCAGTTTACTCAACAGCCGATAAAGAAAGTCTGCATGTTCGATTTGCTGATGAAGCGGTTTGCATTGGTCCTCCGCCAAGCAAAGATTCGTATTTGAATATCGCCAATATTATTTCGGCAGCCGAAATAACCAATGCGGATGCTATTCATCCTGGCTATGGTTTCCTTTCTGAAAATTCGAAGTTTTCGAAAATTTGTCAGGATCACAACATCAAATTTATTGGTGCTACTCCTGAACAAATCGAGAAGATGGGAGATAAATCGATGGCTAAGACAACCATGAGAGAAGCGGGCGTTCCAACGGTTCCGGGTTCCGAAGGTTTGCTTGAAAGCTTAGAAGATGCTAAGAAAACAGCGAAAGAAATAAAGTATCCTGTAATCATTAAAGCTACAGCTGGTGGTGGTGGAAAAGGAATGCGTATTGTTTGGAAAGAAGATGAACTAGAAGCCGCATGGGATTCTGCACGACAAGAAGCTGCCGCAGCTTTCGGAAACGATGGCATGTACATGGAAAAGTACATCGAAGAACCTCGTCACATTGAAATTCAAATAATTGGAGATCAATACGGACGTGTCAGTCACTTAAGTGAACGCGATTGTTCCATTCAACGTCGTCATCAAAAGTTGATGGAAGAAACTCCTTCTCCTTTTATGACTCAGGAATTGCGTGATGAAATGGGAGATGCTGCAGTTAAAGCTGCAAAAGCAGTGAATTATGAAGGTGTTGGAACCATTGAGTTTTTGGTTGACAAACACCGCAACTTCTATTTCATGGAGATGAATACCCGTATTCAGGTTGAGCATCCCATTACAGAAGAAGTGATTGATTACGATTTAATTCGCGAACAAATAAAGGTTGCTGCGGGTGTTCCAATTTCAGGAAAAAACTACTACCCACAAATGCATGCTATGGAAGTGCGCATCAATGCAGAAGATCCGAATAATAACTTCCGACCTTCACCTGGTATGATTACCACATTTCATGCTCCGGGTGGACATGGTGTTCGCCTTGATACGCATGCTTATGCGGGCTATACCATTCCTCCGAATTACGATTCAATGATTGCCAAACTTATTACCATTGCACAAACTCGTGAAGAGGCCATTGCCAAAATGCGACGTGCTTTGCACGAATTCGTAATTGATGGAGTAAAAACCACTATTCCTTTTCATAAGAAGTTGATGGACAACGAAGATTTCATTGCTGGAAATTACACAACCAAGTTTTTGGAAGACTTCGATTTCAAAGATTAATTAAACAGAAAAACCAGAGGAAACTCTGGTTTTTCTGTTTAATGCCAATGTTTAATTTTAACATGACTTTCTTATAATTGACTTCCTTTTTTAATTGAATAAATTCATCTTGGTTTTTTATTTAATTCCGATACTCTATTAACAATAAACTTAAAAATGGAACAAGCAATTTTAATAGCAGGCGCAACAGGAAACTTAGGATTCAGAATTTCAAAAGTATTGGCCCAAAAAGGAGCTAAAGTTCGGGCTATTGTTCGAATTAGTTCTGATGTTGAGAAGATTAGTGAGCTTGAAAAATTAGGCATTGAAGTGATTGTGGTGAGCAATTGGAATCTAGAGCAATTGACCGAGGCATGCCAAGGAATTACGTGTGTTGTATCTGTTCTTGCTGGCTTAAGAGATGTGATTATCGATTCGCAAAAGATTCTATTGGACGCCGCAATTTCAGCTAAGGTTAAACGATTTATTCCTTCCGACTATTCATTGGACTTCACAAAATTTTCGGATGGCGAAAATCGCAACTTGGATTTACGACGAGAATTTCACAGGTATTTAGACACCTGCCCAATTGAATCAACGAGTATTTTCAATGGCGCTTTTTCTGATTTGTTACCCGATCAGATGCCATTCATATTACTTAAACCTAAAATGATACTTTATTGGGGAAAAGCAAATTTCAAATGGGGCTTCACAACCATGGATAACACCGCCGAATACACCGCCAACGTTGCCCTTGACATAAAATCTCCAAGGTATTTGAGAATAGCGAGTGAAACAATCAATCCACGTGAAATGCGTCAAATAGCGATGGAAGTATATGGAACACCATTTAAAATGTTTAGTCCAGGCGGAAAGACATTTTTGGGAGTTCTCATTAAAATAATACGAAAATTCTCTTCTTCTGAAAACGAACTGTATCCTGCTTGGCAAGGAATGCAATACATGCATAATATGATTGACGAGCGATCATTTATAAAAACTTATGACAATCAGAGATACTCAGAAATACATTGGATGTCGATGAAAGAATACCTTTTATCGTTAAAGAAATAAGGAAATTAATTTAAAATCATTGCAGCGTTTGCTTCAGGCAAGATCAATATTTATCGAATAATATTAAATTGGTCCGCATCCAAACCTGCTGGAAAATCAGATCTGTATTTCTTTAAATCATCTAATGATATTGTAACCGTTTCGCAACGATCACCATAGCGTTCGGTTCTGCTTAATTTCTCGCCAGTAAAATCGATTACAGCCGAATCGCCTGAGTAAATAACATTATTACCGTCGGAACCAATTCGATTAACTCCAACAACATACGTCTGATTTTCGATGGCACGTGCAACTAATAATGATTTCCAAGCATGCGCTCTGCGTTCGGGCCAATTAGCAACATAAATTAACACATCGTAATCGAATTCATTATTCATCATACGGTTGCGCGACCAAACAGGGAAACGTAAATCATAACAAATTAGTGGACAAATTTTCCATTCATTCAATTGAAAAACAATGCGCGAATTGCCCGCAGTATAATGTTCGTGTTCATCTCCCATTCGAAACAAATGGCGTTTGTCGTACAATTCAAATCTGCCATCAGGGTGCATCCAAATAAGTCGGTTATAAAACTTCCCGGCTTCCTTCATCATCATACTTCCAACAAGAACAGCATTTTTCTTTTCAGCCATTTTATGCATCCAATTCATTGCTGCTCCATCCATTTCTTCCGCATATTGCATTGAATTCATACTGAAACCTGTTGTAAACATTTCAGGCAAAACGATAATATCTGTTTTACCGGTAATGAGTTCCAATCGACCTTCAAGCCATTCGAGGTTTTCACTCGGACTTTGCCAAAAAAGGCGGGTTTGCACCGTGCTGATGGATAAATTCATAACTAAATTTTTAGAAGTTTTTCTGCTGCCATTTCAAGTTCATTGTTATTCTTTGCAAAACAGAATCTCAATGTTTTATTGTCTTTAATTTTATGATAAAACACCGAAACGGGAATGCTTGCAACTCCATGTTCGATGGTGAGTTTCTTAGCGAAATCAACATCTTTTTCTAGCGAAATTTTACTGTAATTCAACAACTGAAAATAAGTTCCTGCCGAAGGTTCAAAATCGAATTTTGATCCTTGAAACAATCTCAAAAAGAAATCGCGTTTTTCTTGGTAAAATGTGGATAACTGTAAGTATCGATCTTTTTCTTTTAAAAACTCTGCATACGCATATTGCAAAGGTGTGTTTACAGAAAATACCAAGTATTGATGCACCTTTCTAAATTCAGCCATCAAATTTGCTGGAGCAATACAATAGCCCATTTTCCATCCGGTTGTATGGTAGGTTTTTCCAAATGAAGAAACAATGATTGATCGTTGCGCTAATTTGGGAAATCGGGCAACACTCTGATGCTCAAAACCATCAAAAAGAATATGCTCATACACCTCATCGCTCAGTATAATAATATCGGTGTTTGATGTTAACTTTTCCAAACGTTGGATATCGGCGGCATTTAAAATACTTCCTGTTGGATTATGAGGTGTATTGATAATAATCATCCGAGTTCGCGGGTTGATCAACTTTTGAAATTCGTTCCAATTTATTTTAAAGTTGGATGCATCTAATTGGAAGAAGACGGCCTTCCCTCCTGCCATTTCAACGGCTGGAACATAGCTGTCGTATGCTGGTTCAATGATTATAACCTCATCTCCCTCACGAACAAAAGCATTAATAGCGGTATACAAAGCTTGTGTACCTCCAGCAGTTATGGTTATTTCTGTTTCCGGATCATACACCATACTATACATTTCTTCGGTTTTCTGCGCAATAATTTCACGCAACCCAATGATACCGGGCATGGGCGCATATTGATTATGTCCAAGTCGTAAGTGTTTATCAACCAAATTAATTAAATCGGGAGAGCAGTCGAAACCAGGAAATCCTTGAGATAAGTTAATGGCATTATGATCATTAGCTAGTTTCGACATCACCGAAAATATAGATGTCTGAACTGCGGGTAACTTTGAATGTATGAGTGCTGGAAAATTGGGCATATAGAATTTACTTATTGCAAAAATAAGAAAGCAGCAAGCACTTCGACTTGTAATTTAAGTTTGGTAGAATATAATTCGAAATGATTTTTGAATGAGGTTTTCCATTATTTTTGACGAAAATTTCAAACAATTTACACATGACTATTAACGATAAAATGGTTGTTTCATTGAGCTACAGGCTCACTGTAAATACAGATGCTTCTCCTGAGGAGGTCCTTGTAGAAGAAACGAATGCGGAACAACCATTCGTATTCATTTATGGCTTAGGCGGACTCTTGGAAGAATTCGAGAATAACCTTAGCGGACTTAAAGCTGGAGATTCTTTCGATTTTGTGATTAAATCAGAGAATGGGTACGGCGAAAACAGTGAAGAAAATTTGGTTAAAATTCCAATGGCTGCGTTTGTAGCTGATGGTGAAGAATTAGATTCAGAGATGGTTTTCCCAGGTAATTTTTTACCGATGGTTGATGACCAAGGAAATCAAATGCAAGGTCTAGTGCTTGCTGTAAACGAAGATCATATCGTGATGGATTTCAATCATCCACTTGCAGGTAAAGATTTGCATTTTCAAGGAAGTGTGAATCAAGTCCGTGAAGCATCTGCTGAAGAAATTGCTCATGGACATGTTCATGGCGAAGGTGGTCACCATCATTAATCCACAAAATTTCGTGGTTTAATTCAAGTAATATTTAAATGTAAAAGCCCCGACATTAAATAATGTCGGGGCTTTTGTTTGAGTGATAGTTTAAATTAAGCAGTCTTCACTTTAGCTTTCAAATCGAACGTAATTTGGAAGTTATCATAAATAACTTTATCACCTAAATCCTTGAAAAATTTGCCTGAGAGGAATTTAATGTCCCATTCGGTACGGTCAATTTCGAAAGTTGCTTTTGCAGAAACCATTTCTGGAGTCATATCAATTGTAGCAGGAAATGAGATTGCTTTTGAAATTCCTTTAATGGTTAGGTTTCCTTTCACAGTGTAATTTGCAGCTCCAGCAGCAGCTCCAGCAATTGGTTCAACCGACACAATATCGAAATTCGCCATTGGATTTTTTTCAACTGAAAAGAAATCTTCCGATTTTAAGTGCCCAACTAATTTACCATTACCTTCTTCAGTTGCAGGAATATCAGTAACAGCCACAGAAGTCATGTCTAAAACAAAATTTCCAGCAGAAATCATTCCTGAATCCGCTTGAAGTTTACCGCTTTTAATTGCTACTGTTCCGCTGTGTTGACCAGTTACCTTTTTGGCAAGCCAAGCAACGTTCGAAGAAGCAGAATCGATTTCGTACGTTAGAGCAACCGCTGAGGCTTCAGCTACTTTACCGCTTTCTTCAACCTTAGAAGATCCGCCACAACTTGATAATACGAATGCAGCGAAAATGGCTGGAATAAAAAACATTTTGTTCATTTGAATTGGGTTTATTTATTATTAAAAATTGATTATTGATTTCCGTCCTTTATCGAGCAAGTTATTGAGCATCATTACTTCTGCTTGCGAAAGTGAATCCGTTCCAAAATGAAACTCCTCATCAACGACATCTATTTTTGCAAGTAGACTAAGTCCAACTTCTGTTATTTTAACATCTACTGATCTTCTATCTATTGCATTAATAGTTCGCACAACCAAGTTCTTTTCTCTCAATTTCTCAACAATACGAGAAGCGTTGGATGCTTTATCGAGCATGCGTTCTATGAGAGAGTTGACGGAAGTGCTTTGGGGATGCTGCCCTCTTAAAATGCGAAGAATGTTAAATTGAGGTAAGGTTAATCCGAATTCCTTCAATATGTGAAAACTCTTCATATTCATATTGTTTGCTGTGAACAATATGTTTATTGCAGCTTTCTGATTCTCGCTTTTGAATGTTTTCTGATGAATTTCCTCTTCGATTTTCATGTTGGGGCAAATGTATGCACTTACATTAAATGTACATACATCTAATACAAATAATTATATTAAAGTCTTCATTATCTGATATTTTAATTTTTTCATTTACAATTTATCTGATTGCCAAAGCGCGCTAATTGAGTTTAAAATAAGAAGCTTGTATCAAAATATTGATTAAAATCAAGTAACATTCATTAAAATAGAATAAGGATAATATGCTTTCGAAATGTATTTTTACAGTATGAATAAAATCGAACATCTAGGAATTGCAGTACGTGATCTTTCAAAAGCACAAGAAGTTTTTAATTTGCTGCTGAACAAGGAGCCATACAAGATGGAAAGTGTAGAGCGTGAAAAGGTGAACACCTTGTTTTATGAATTAGGAGAAAGTAAAATTGAATTACTCGAAAGTACCGCTGAGGATGGAACAATTTCGAAGTTTATAGAAAAGCGTGGGGAAGGATTTCATCATGTTGCCATTGCTGTTGATGACATTGTTTTTGAAATGACGCGCTTAAAAAATGCAGGGTTCGAATTATTGAGTGATGAACCCAAAACGGGAGCTGACAATAAACTGATTTGCTTCTTGCATCCAAGATCGACGGGAGGTCTTTTAATAGAACTCTGCCAGGATGACAATTAACGATTGATTAATATTCAATTCCATTGCAAAATTTCCTGTATTTTTCGCCCTTCAATTTCAAAATATTATGAAGTATATAGCCATCGACTCCGCATTGTATATCGAAAATCGCAAACGTTTTATTGCGAAGATGAAACCCAATAGTATTGCCATTTTTGTTTCTAACGATGAGGTTCCCCGCAGTGCGGATGCAACATATACATGGCGTCAAAATCCCGATTTGTTCTATTTAAGTGGAATTGACCAGGAACAAACAATGCTGATTTTATTTCCCGATTGTCCCAATCCTAAAATGCGGGAGGTCTTGTTTTTGCGTAAAACCAATGAACATATTGCCATTTGGGAAGGTCATAAATACACGAAAGAAGAAGGTAAAACAGCTTCTGGAATTGAGAATATTGTGTGGAACGATTCATTTGAGTCGACTCTTCATGTTTTATTGACTTATGCTCAAACCATTTACCTCAATCAGAACGACCATGACAGAGCTGTTCCAGGTGTTGATTCAAAAGAATTGCGTTTTGCGAAAGAACTAAAATCGAATTACCCGCTTCATACTTACGAGCGAAGTGCGCCCATTATGCATGCTTTGAGAGCAATCAAATCGCCACTCGAAATTGCGTCAATGCAAACGGCTTGTGATATTACAGAGAAAGCGTTTCGTCGTGTTTTGGGTTTTGTGAAACCGGGCGTTTGGGAATATGAAATTGAAGCTGAGATTATTCATGAATTTATTCGTAACCGTGCAAGTGGACATGCATACAATCCGATTATTGCTTCAGGACCATCAGCCTGCGTTTTGCATTATGTAGAAAATAACCGACAGTGCAAAGCGGGCGATGTGATTTTGATGGATTTTGGTTCTGAATACGGCAATTACAATTCCGATTTAACGCGTTGCATTCCTGTAAATGGGAAATTTACTGCGCGTCAACGGGCTGTTTACGATGCCGTTTTACGCGTGATGAAATTTGCGAAAACAATGCTTCGTCCGGGAACCCGCTATGAGGAATACGTGAAGAATGTTGGATTGGCCATGGAAGAAGAGTTGATTCTTTTGGGATTGATTGATGCTGCTGCGGTGAAAGTTCAGGATCCTGAAAATCCATTGTACAAGAAATATTTCATGCATGGAACATCACATTACCTCGGATTGGATGTGCATGACGTAGGTTATCGTTATGCCCAATTTGAGGCAGGAATGGTCTTTACTTGCGAACCGGGAATTTATATTCCAGAAGAAGGATTAGGAATTCGTTTAGAGAACGATATCCTTCTCACCGAAAATGGAAACTTCGACTTGATGGGCAATATTCCACTGGAAGCCGAAGAGATTGAGGATTTGATGAATTAATACTCCTGATCTCCTTTAAGGTAATTTGGATAACGTATTTGGTGAATCGTTCGGACTTCTGTCATCAGCAATTTTCGGAATGATTCAATATTGTCTTTCTGTGTCGCTGAAATGAAAATTGCAGGTGCGTTTGTTTTAGCCATCCAGCTTTTCTTCCAATCGTCGAGCGAAAAATTCTCACGCAAAATAGGTGATAAATCATCCTCGTCTTTTTTCACATACGAAAACGCGTCGATTTTATTGAACACCATGATGATGGGCTTATCCATGCTTTTGATGTCAGTAAGCGTTTCATTCACCGCTGTTATATGATCTTCAAAACTAGCATGCGAAATATCCACTACATGTATTAATATGTCTGCTTCACGAACTTCATCCAATGTTGATTTAAACGACTCGATGAGTTGAGTTGGAAGTTTGCGAATAAATCCAACGGTATCGGATAATAAAAACGGAATGCTTTCCAATACCACCTTACGAACGGTTGTATCGAGCGTTGCAAATAATTTATTCTCCGCAAACACATCCGACTTACTCAACATATTCATGATGGTACTTTTTCCAACATTGGTATAGCCCACCAAAGCCACACGCACGAGTTCGCCCCTATTCTTTCGCTGCGTTGCCATTTGCTTATCGATATCGCGCAGACGATCTTTGAGTTTAGAAATTTTGTCTTTGATAATTCGACGATCGGTTTCAATCTGACTTTCACCGGGTCCGCGCATTCCAATTCCTCCTTTTTGACGTTCCAAGTGAGTCCACATTTTCGTCAAACGTGGAAGCAAATATTGGTATTGCGCTAATTCAACTTGTGTTCTTGCACTTGATGTTCGAGCTCGTCCTGCGAAAATATCGAGAATTAGGTTATTTCGATCCATCACCTTAATTTTCGCTTCTTTCTCAATATTACGAAGCTGAGAAGGCGAAAGCTCATCATCAAAAATGAGCAAATCAATTTCGTTAGCAACGATGTATTCAACAATTTGATTCAATTTTCCGCTACCCAAAAATGTTTTACTATCGGGACGATCTAACTTCTGTGTAAATCGTTTTACAGGAATAGCACCGGCAGTTTCTGTTAAAAATGCCAGCTCATCCAAGTATTCATCCAATAATTCTTCGCTTTGATTACGGGTAACAAGTCCTACTAAAACAGCACGTTCCAAATTAATAATATGTATTTTAAACTGATGTAAATGATGAAGTAAATGTAATTAAATGATGCACAAGCTTGCCAAATAAAACCGAATCTCTGTCCATGCTTGTTTTAATTTATTAATAGACACCTGTTTGTATGAGGTTTTATGGAATGGAAAAACAATCAAGAAATTCTTATAGATTATTTTTATTTTTTCTTGCTGCTACAAAATATTTTTCCTTTCTTTGCAGCCCTCTAATAAAAATCAAACCGAATAGGTTATGTCAAAAGTTTGTCAGTTGACCGGAAAGCATGCAATGTCAGGAAATAATGTTTCCTTTTCACACCGCAAAACTAAGCGTCGTTTCAATCCGAATCTTTTCACCAAAAGATTCTTTATTCCTGAAGAAAATGCTTGGATTACAATTCGTCTATCGACTTCAGCGCTGAAAACAATCGATAAGATTGGAATTTCAGCTGCTTTGAAGCGTATGGAAACTAAAGGCGAACTTTAGTATTCCGAATATATTGTTCTCTTGAAACGTCATTCTTCACAGGATGGCGTTTTCTTTTTTTAGTGCATCCAATGAATAAACCCCATAAACATTCGTATTGATGATTCGGATTGTATTTGTTTTTATTGGACTGTTCATTTCAACCCTCACTTTTGCACAACAAGATCTTCGTTTTGTGCATCTGCAGGTTAGGCCCGATTTTACGACCCGCAGCATTCAGGTAATTGCCAATGAAACGTGGAGTGTGAGTAAAGGCGATTCTATTTTAAAGTTGTTACTGTATCCTCAATTCAGCATTGATGAGGTTATAGTGAATAAAAAATCTGCTCGTTTCGAACGATTGACTGACGGAATTTCAATTTCAATTCCCAAAGCAAGTTCCACGATTAAGCTTTCAATTTCTTATCATGGTAAACCTCAAGAAGCTATTCAGCCACCTTGGGACGGAGGTTTTGTTTGGACCAAAAGCCAAAATGAAAAAGATTGGCTAGGCGTCGCTTGCCAAGAACAAGGCTCGCAATTGTGGTTTCCATCTCCCCTGCGTTATGACGACGAACCCGATAGCGCTCAAATTACTTGCACCTATCCAGCGGAACTGTTTTTTAAATCGAATGGGAAATTATTCAGCGATTCGAAAGACAGCAAAGGCAATCGAACCACTTCATGGAAAGTAAGTTGCCCAATCAATAGGTATAATATCACCCTAAACATTGGCGATTACACCAAAATCGCCGATTCATTTAAACAAGCCGATGGAAGCAATCTTCGTTTGGAATATTATCCATTGAGTTACAATCGAGCTAAAGCGATTGAGCAATTCAAACAAGTTAAACCTATGTTGAAATGTTTCGAGAACTATTTCGGCAAATACCCCTTTGGAAAAGATGGTTTCTCCGTGGTTGAAACGCCTTATGTTGGCATGGAACACCAGAGCGCAATTGCTTATGGGAATGGCTATGTTAACGGTTACAATGGGGAAGATTATTCGAGGATCGGGCTGGGTTTCGATTTTATATTGATTCACGAATCGGGACATGAATGGTGGGGAAATTCGGTAAGTGCAAAAAACAAAGAAGATTTTTGGCTTCAAGAAGCTTTTTGCACCTATGCTGAATATGTATACGTTTATGAACTCTTCGGGAAAGATAAGGCCGAAAAATACATCGATGCAAAGAAACAATTGGTTGTCAATAAAGCTCCAGTTATCGGAACTGAAGAAAGTGGCATCGACATGTATACCAAAGGTGCGTTGATGATCCATACGCTTCAGCAATTTGCTTCCAATGAAAAAGAATGGTGGGGAATACTGAAAGAATTCGCGATGGAATTTCGATGGAAATCAATCAGCACAAAGGAATTGGAGAACTGGTTTTCGAAACGATTGAAATATGTGAGTCCTGTTTTCTTTGAACAATACTTAACAATTGCCTCCCCCCCAATTCTCGATTTTCAAAAGGTGAAGAAAGAAAATACCTATTTATTCACCTATCAAATAGTGAATGCACTCGATGGATTTGCTATGCCCATTGTTCTGATGAATTCAAAAAACGAAAAAGTGGTTTTGATAGCTAATGGAGAACTAAATTCATACAACAGTATCGATGAATCTCTTTCTCTCGATTCAACATCAAGTTATTTTGAGCTGATTCAAGATAGTGAATGAAATAATTATAATTAGTTGATTAATTCTATTTTTCTATTTTTACTAACTCGTTAAAATTAAATGAATGAACATATCAACTAAGATTCGTCAAATAACTTTTGGAATTGTATTCCTATTATCTATAAAAGCTTCAGCACAGTTCACAATCTCACAGCAAAGCGCTGCTAATCTTGTTCAAAATGTATTGGTAGGACAAGGAGTTCAGGTTTCCAACATCACATCCGGTGGAGATCCTGAGCAAATTGGTCTTTTCACAGGCGGAAACTCAGTAAACTTGGGAATCTCCAATGGCGTATTGATGACAACTGGAAATGCTGTTTCTCAGTCAGACCCCAACGGAATTTTCTTCATAGGGGACCCAGCAAACAGTGGCACAATTTCATCTTCTTCAGATAATACCATTGAATTAACTGATGACCCCGATTTGAATGCCATCATTACCAGTTTTGGAGCATCCGGCATTACAAATAATATAGCCGCATTAGAATTCGATTTTATTCCTTCGGGCGATTCAGTAGCATTTAATTATGTATTTGGATCCGAAGAATACAATGGTTTTGTCTGCTCTCAATATTTCGATGTGTTTGGCTTTTTCATTTCAGGCCCCGGCATAACGGGCCCATATGCAAACAATGCCGCAAACATTGCCACAGTTCCAGGAACAAACCTTCCAGTGAGTATGAACACTATAAATGATGGAATAAGCGATGGAGGTATTTATTGTCCTCCAGGTGGATTAAACAACAGTGCGTATTATGTCGATAATAGTGGATCTCAGAACTTTGGTCCTTATGGATTTACCGACATCCTCACAGCACAAGCTACGGTTGAATGTGGAGAGACATATCATATCAAACTTGTTTTAGCTAATGGGTTTGATAATTCCTTCGATTCTTGGGTTTTCCTTCAAGCGGAATCGTTTACTTCGAACCTTCCCAATATAGATATCGCCGATTTACTCCCCGATTCAGCTGTTATAGAAGGATGTACAGAAGGAAATATTGTTTTCCGAAGAGAATTTACGAGTGATACACTTTTGATTCCGATTAATTTTTCAGGTTCGGCAACACCAATTGTTGACTATTCAGGATTACCTGACTCAATTGTATTTCTTCCAGGTGTAGATTCACTTTTATTTACATTTATTCCTGTTGATGATGGCATTTCCGAGGGCGTAAATGGATATGAGGAGATTATCATTTCGTTCGAATTAGTCAATGATTGTGGCGACACCGTTACCATTGCGAAAACGATTAAAATTCGAGATCCTTATGTGTTAGAATTTGCTTCAAGCGACACAACACTTGAATGCCCTTCTAATAGTGTTACAATATCTTCAATAGTTTCAGGTGGATACGAGCCATATTCTTATTCATGGGAGTACAACAATTTAACAACCTCATCGATAACAGTTCCGTCACCTGCTGATTTCGCTTCTTACATTCTCAGTGTTCATGATGTTTTGAATTGTTTCAACACTCAGTTTTTTGATACCGTGAATGTGATTATGGGATATGATTCACTTCAAACATTCTCCAGCGACACATCAATTCTGTCTGATTTTTCTTTATTATTAAGTACCAATTTTGAATTCGGTTCAGCACCATATTCATTCTATTGGCCCGATTTAGGTTTTTCAACCGACACTATAACAATAAGTCCACCTCTTGATACATTTTACGTTTTTCAAGTAACTGATCAATGTAACGTTACATCTCAAGATACAATTTATGTAGATTATAGTAATGTGCTCGGTTATGAAAATCTGGAGTTGGATTCTAACAGATTTTCTATTTTTCCAAATCCAACCAATGGAGAAATCAACATCAGAAATCATGGAAGCACTTCACGCTTAAGTCTATTTAATATAGATGGAAAATTATTGGATGAGTTTCAAATAAATGGAAATAAAAAAATTATGTTACCCAATTCAGGTATTTTCATTTTAAAATCAGAAAATGGCAAACCTATTAAAGTAGTTTGCCACTAAAAAAAATACTTTTTTAATGGAGTAATTGGGATTTGTCATAAATGTTTAAAAGCAGAATATGTCATTTTCTAATTTAAATTTTTCTGAAACCAATCAACACAAAGGAATTGGAGAACTGGTTTTCGAAACGATTATTAAATGTGAATCCTGTTTTCTTCGAGCAATACTTGAGCATAGCCAATCCTCCAATACTCAAATTCCATTAAGTAGAAGAAAGGAAATAACTATGTCTTCAGTTATAGAACAAAGAATGCGCTCGATGGATTTGCAATGCCCATTGTTTTGAAAAACTCAAAAAATGAAAGGGTGGTTTTGATGGCAAATGGAGAACAAAATTCTTACAGCAGTATCGATGAATCTCTTTCTCTAAATTCAACTTCAAGTTATTTAGAGTTGAGGGATGAGAATGAATAAACTATTTATTTAAATCATTCTAGCATTTTTTCTATTTTTACTTCCTTGTTAAATAAACATCGATGAATAAAGCAAATACACTGATTAAAATATCTGTTGCGATAATATGTCTTTTTACATTTTCTGCTTCAGCACAGTTCACAATCACACAGCAAAGCGCTGCTAATCTTGTTCAAAATGTATTGGTTGGACAAGGAGTGCAGGTTTCCAACATCACATCCGGAGGAGATCCAGAGCAAATTGGTCTTTTCACCGGCGGCAACTCTGTAAACTTGGGTATCTCAAATGGTGTACTGATGACAACTGGAAATGCTGTTTCTCAGTCAGATCCCAACGGATTTAATTACATTGGAGCCCCAGCAAATAGTGGTACAATTTCATCTTCTTTCGATAATACAATTGAATTAACTGATGATCCCGATTTGAATGCAATCATAACCAGTTTTGGAGCATCCGGCATTACAAACAATATTGCTGCAATTGAATTCGATTTTATTCCTTCGGGCGATTCTGTGGCATTCAATTATGTATTTGGATCCGAAGAATACAATGGTTTTGTTTGTTCACAATATTTTGATGTGTTTGGCTTTTTCATTTCAGGCCCCGGCATAACGGGTCCTTATGCTAACAATGCAGCAAACATTGCTATAGTTCCAGGTACAAACCTTCCTGTGAGTATGAACACCATCAATGATGGAATAAGCGATGGAGGTATTTATTGTCCTCCAGGTGGATTAAACAATGGTGCTTATTTTGTCGATAATAGTGGCTCTCAGAATTTTGGTCCTTACGGATTTACCGATATCCTCACTGCACAAGCAACAGTTCAATGTGGACAGACCTATCACATCAAACTTGTTTTAGCAAATGGGTTTGATAATTCTTATGATTCTTGGGTTTTCCTTCAAGCAGAATCATTTACTTCGAACATTCCCAATATCGATATTGCCAATCTTCTTCCTGATTCTGCTGTTGTAGAAGGCTGTACAGAAGGAAACATAGTTTTTCGCAGAGAAATTACAATTGATACACTTACTGTACCTGTAAACTATGCTGGCTCAGCAACATCGATTTTAGATTATACTGGTTTGCCTGACACACTTGTTTTTCTTCCTGGTGTTGATTCATTACTTTTCACATTGATTCCTGTTGATGATGGTATTTCAGAAGGAGTAAATGGATATGAGGAGATTATCATTTCATTCGAATTAGTTAATGATTGTGGCGACACCGTTACCATTTCGAAAACGATTAAAATCCGAGATCCTTATGTGTTGGAATTTGTTTCCAATGACACAACACTTGTTTGTCCAAGTAATAACGTTACAATTTCCTCCATTGTTTCGGGCGGTTATGGACCATATTCCTATTCATGGGATTACAATGGTTTGACTACTCCTTCCATTTCAGTTCCTTCCACCGCAGATACCTCTGTCTATATCCTGACAGTTCGCGATATTTTGAATTGCTACAACATCCCGTTTTATGATACTTTGAATGTAATTATGGGTTACGATTCACTTCAAACCGTTTCAAGTGATTCATCTGTCTGTCCTGGAACACCCATCTTACTGAGTGCTAATTTTGAATCAGGAGTAGCGCCATACACCTATAACTGGCCTGATTTAGGAGTTACTACCGATACAGTGACCGTGATTCCGACTCAAAATACATCCTACGTTTTTCAAGTTACTGATCAGTGTAATGTTACATCTCAGGACACAATCAATGTTGTTGCTCCCGGTTATGTTTCCTTAGGATTTCAAAACTTACTTCCCGACTATGCTATAGTTGAAAATTGTACACAAGCACTAGTGACCTTTATTCGATATGAAACCGTTAGCACATTGAATATTCCAATAACATACAGTGGTTCGGCGAGTGGCGACGATTACCAAGGTCTGCCTAGTTCAATTACATTCATTCCCGGTATTGACTCACTTGGGTTTATTGTAACTCCAACAAATGATGGAAATACTGAAGGGGCAAACGGATACGAAAATGTTCAAATTGATTATAGTCTGTTAACTGAATGTGGGGATACAGTTAATGTAAGCGGATCATTCCAAATTCGCGATCCGTATGTTTTAAATATTTTGGCAAACGATGTTACATTGGTTTGTCCTGCAGAGAGTTTAACCGTTTCATCAAGCGTTTCCAATGGTTATCCTCCGTATTCGTATTCTTGGAGTTTCAATAATTTAATTACACCTTCTATTCAAGTGCCTGCACCGGTCAATTCGGCGAATTACACCGTGACCATTCATGATTCCTTGTTCTGCAATAACTCGTCATTTTCCGAAGAGTTGACAGTAACCATGGCATACGATTCACTTCAAACATTCACCCAGGATACAACTATTTGCCTTGGAGATACCATTTCAATTTACCCATCTATTAGCTTAGGTCAATCTCCTTTTACGTACAATTGGGTCGGTATTGCTACAACAGAATCTATATCGGTGCATCCGACCGACACAACAACTTATACCATTGAAGTGAAAGATTTTTGTGATGTATCCTCACTCGATTCATTTATTGTCTATGTTCCTGAATACGCTACATTGAGTGTTAGTGTGTTGGATACAACCATTTGCCAAAAAACAGAAGCACAATTGGCGGCTAGTGCAACAGGTGGAAATGGAACGTATACATTCGAATGGTTTGGAGATAGTGACATTTTCGAAATCACGCAGGCGTTGGTTTCTGTTCGTCCCGATACATCGCAATATTTCATTTGTATTGCAACCGATGGATGTCGCGAAAAGGATACCGTTACCGTTCGGGTGGAAGTTGAAACGTGCGACTTACTTGCGGGAAATTCTTTTTCACCAAATGGAGATGGCAAAAACGATTATTTTGAAGTAGAAAACATCTTAGCATATCCTGAAAACAAAGTGACCATTTTCAATCGTTGGGGCAAGGTAATTTTCGAAACAAATGCCTATAAAAACGACTGGTCGGGTGGAGATGACATCACATCAGGAACTTATTTTTACATCATTGAAAATGTTACCGATCCTAAAAAACCGGAGAACAATTTCATGAAAGGTACATTCACTGTTTTCAAATAGTACTAATTTAAATTACACATCGCAGGCGTCTTTTGGGCGCCTGTTTTTTTATAACATGATGAGATTTTTCATTTATTTCACTTTCCTATTCATTCCAATTTTTATGCACGCAAACGACACACACAGTTGTTCGAAACCCAATGAAGTTGTTGTGAATCATGTGTCTTTGAAATTGAATATTGATTTCGAAAAGAAATGTGCACAAGGAACCTCAACATTGAGTCTTATAAGAAAACCGGGTTTTAACGAGTTATGGGTTGATACACGTCAACTTATCATTGAAAAAATTACGGATCAGAACGGGACTTCGTTAACGTATGAATTACAACCTGAGAAGAAATGGTTGGGAAGTGCTTTAAAAATCGACTTGAATGCAACTTCACAAACAGTCAGTATTCAGTATTCTACAACTCCTGAATCGGCTGCTTTACAATGGTTATCAGCAGAACAAACCGAAGGCAAAAAATATCCATTTCTATTCACTCAAGGTCAAGCTATTTTAAGTAGGACTTGGTTTCCTGTGCAAGACAGTCCTGGAATTCGGTTTACTTGGGATGCAGAAATTCAAGCTCCGAATAACTTATTGGCTCTGATGAGTGGGAACAATCCGCAAGAAAAAAATGAAACAGGTTTGTATAAATTCCGAATGACGCAGCCCGTTCCTGCCTATTTGGTTGCCCTTTCCGTTGGCGATTTGGAATTCACCAAATTGAGCGATCGGACAGGCGTATATGCCGAACCGAGCATGAGTAAACGAGCATCTTCCGAACTTGTGGATATGGAAAAAATGCTTGTTGCGGCAGAAGCTATTTACGGAACTTACCAATGGGGTCGCTACGATGTGATTGTTTTACCTCCATCTTTTCCTTTTGGAGGAATGGAAAATCCAAGACTTACTTTTGCAACTCCAACCATCATTGCAGGCGACAGGTCGTTAACTTCACTTATTGCTCATGAATTGGCGCATAGTTGGTCAGGAAATTTAGTGACCAATGCAACTTGGGACGATTTCTGGCTAAACGAAGGATTCACCGTGTATTTTGAACGCCGCATCATGGAAGCGCTTTACGGAAAAGATTATTCCGATATGTTATCCGTTTTGGGTTATCAGGATTTGCAAGAAACGCTCGAAGAACTTGGAGAAACTTCGGCCGATACCAAACTCAAATTGGCGCTCGAAGGACGCGATGCCGATGATGGTATGAACGACATTGCTTATGAAAAGGGATGTTTGTTTTTAACATCAATCGAGAAAAAGGTGGGGAGAATAGCATTCGATGCCTTTGTGAAAAGCTATTTTAAAGAATATGCATTTACCTCAATCAGCACCGAGGATTTTGTGAAGTATCTTCAAAAACGCTTGAAATTACAGGAAGATGTGGATTTGAAAATCAATGATTGGATCTACACTGCAGGAATACCAGCGAATACTGAAGCTCCGGTTTCGATGCGATTCAAACAAGTTGATGCCGTGTTAGCAAGTTGGACTTCGGGTTCTGTTCCTGCGGTAGGCTTGGTAGTTGATGGATGGACTACCCACGAATGGTTGCAATTTATAAGACATCTTCCCCCAACACTTTCTCAAGAGCAGATGAAGGAATTGGATGCAACGTTTGGATTTACGAAATCGGGGAATTCTGAGATTCAGTTTGCTTGGTTTATTGCAGTTATTCCAAATCAATATGTGGCATCAGATAATGCCTTGGAAAAATTTCTTTTAAAGGTAGGAAGACGTAAATTTGTACTTCCATTGTATTCTTCCATGTTAAAAGAAAATCGCTTATCGGCTAAGGCAAAAGAAATTTATTCGGTTGCACGATCAGGTTATCATGCAGTTACTGTTCAAACCTTGGATGAACTTTTTTCAAAAAAATAAACCCAAACAAATCCTTAATTATTTTTCAAACTTTTAAAACATGAGCTTAGAAAAAACAGCTTTTAATGGCAAACCCGTTGAATTATTGGAAGAACTTCCTGGAGTTAATCAAGAAGCATTTGACTTCACTTTTGTTAAACCCGATTTATCAGAAAGTAGCTTATACGATTTTGAAGATAAAGTAAAAGTACTTATTGCTGTTCCAACCATTGATACTGGGATTTTTCAAAAAGATGTTCGTCAATTCAATGAACGATTAGCTGAAAAAAAGGGAGTTGTTGGTATTATTATTTCCAAGGACCTTCCTTTTGCAATGAAACGCTTTAATGAAGCGGAAGGCTTAACAAACACTAATATTGTAAGCGCATCCGATTTCCGTTACCTTGATTTTACGCGTGAATATGGAACTGAAATGGTTGATGGTCCTTTGAAAGGATTAAGTGCGCGCGCTGTTTTTGTAGTTGATCAAAACAATAAAATACGCTACGTTGAATTAACACCCGACATAACATTAGAACCCAATTACGATTTGGCGATGGCTGCTGTAGATAAGTTAATGTAATTGAGATTTCTATCAATAAGAAAGGCGCTCCGAATTATTTCGAAGCGCCTTTTTCATTTTATTATTGAAAGAAATTATCCGACCAATGAAATATCGAATTGTACTAAGTCGATAAATTGCTGAACGCGCTCATCAACATCTTTATCACTTAAATTCTGGATGCGCTCAGTTCCAAATTTTTCGACACTGAACGAAGCCATGGCAGATCCAAAGATAATTGCGCGTTTAAGATTATCGAACGATATATCGCGGGTTTCGGAAATGTAACCGATAAAACCACCTGCAAAACTATCGCCAGCGCCAGTTGGATCAAATACTTCTTCCAAAGGCAATGCCGGAGCAAAAAACACTTGGTCGTTATTGAATAACAAAGCTCCGTGTTCACCCTTTTTAATGATTAAATACTTTGGTCCCATTGCTAGGATTTTCTGTGATGCTTTTACAAGCGAATATTCACCAGAAAGTTGACGTGCTTCTTCATCATTGATCGTAAGAACATCAACACGCTTAAGAAGTTCTTTCAAATCGTTCAATGCAATATCCATCCAGAAATTCATGGTATCTAACACGACCAATTTAGGACGCGTTTTCAAACGATCTAAAATGGTATGTTGAACCGATGGAGCTAAATTTCCCAACATTAAAAACTCACAATCTTGGTATCCCTCCGGAATAATCGGATCGAAATTCTCCAACACATTCAATTGCGTGTCGAGCGTATCACGGCTATTCATATCGTTGTGATAACGACCACTCCAAAAGAAGGTTTTTTCGCCTTGCTTAATCTGTAAACCATCAGTGTTAACACCCCTACGATGAAGCATTTCGATTGATTCAGTTGGAAAATCATCTCCAACAACAGATACAAGATTGATATTTTTTGTGAAATAGGATGCAGCCATGCTAATAAATGTAGCAGCGCCACCTACAATTTTATCGGTTTTTCCGAAAGGTGTTTCAATGGCATCGAAAGCCACTGTACCAATAACTAATAAACTCATTTTAGTGTTTTTTATTTGGATATACGAGTAAGGATTCTTTTAGAATTATAACAGCACGTTCGAGATCTTGCACATTGAGCACATAACCAATGCGCACTTCATCTTTTCCGGCATTGGGCGTTGAATAAAAACCAGTAGCCGGAGCCAACATTACCGTTTCATTTTGATAGTGAAACTCTTCAAGTAACCATTGGCAATAATGATCCGAATCTTGAATAGGAAGACGAGCCATTGCGTAAAATGCGCCCGTTGGTTTAGGACAAAATACACCTGGAATACTATTTAACCCATCTACCATAACATTTCTGCGGGCTACATATTCATCAACCACATTATCGAAATACGATTGGGGTGTTTCCAATGCGGCTTCGGAAGCAATTTGACCAAACGTAGGTGGACTTAAACGCGCTTGGGCAAATTTGAGGGCCGTTTGCATTACGTCTTTGTTCTTTGTGACCAAAGCACCAATGCGAGCGCCACACATACTGTATCGTTTAGAAACAGAATCGATTAAAATAACGTTCTGTTCAATTCCCGGTAATTGCATTGCGGAAAAGAATTCAGAACCATCGTAGCAGAATTCACGATACACTTCATCCGCAAAAAGATATAAATCGTGTTTTAAAATAATATCACGAAGTTTCTCCAAATCCTCTTTGGAATAAATCATCCCCGTGGGGTTTCCTGGATTGGAAATTATGATCGCTTTTGTTTTGGATGTAATTAAACGTTCAAAATCTTCGATGGGAGGTAAACTAAAACCATCATCGATGCTTGTTTTAACAGGAACAACTTTGGCGCCTGCAGAACAAGCAAAACTCAGGTAGTTTGCATAAAATGGTTCTGGAATAATTACTTCATCGCCAGGATCCATGCAGGTCATCATGGCCATTTGCAAAGCTTCAGAACCACCTGTTGTAATCATGATTTGTTCATGATTTACATCGATATTATTTTTCTGATAGTAAGCAGCTAGTTTTACTCTATACGATTCAAAACCAGCGCTGTGGCTGTATTCAATAACTTTTAAATCGGTATTTCGAATAGCGTCCATTGCTACCGAAGGTGTTTCGATATCGGGCTGGCCAATATTGAGGTGATAAATTTTAATTCCACGCTTCTTTGCTTGTTCTGCAAAGGGAACTAATTTACGAATGGGTGAGGATGGCATTGCCAATCCTTTGGCTGAAATACTTGGCATAAAAAAACCCCGACAATGAGTCGGGGTGCAAAGATGAAAATTTTTACTGAGGTAAATTATTTTTCTAAGGGAGCCATGCCATTTTTCTTTTCTGGCATTCCTGCATCTGCTGGAGGTGGTTCAACATTACCTTTGATGTAAAGCATTTTAGAACCTGTTTTGTCTTTTTCTTTATTTTGGATAGTCAACGTAACATTTTTGTTGATTGCGCCAGAACGTTTCGAATCGTAGCTAACTTTGATTACACCTGTTTTACCAGCTCCAATTTCTTCTTTTGGCCATTCTGGAACAGTACAACCACAACTTCCGCGAGCATTTGTAATTAAAATTGGTTCTTTCCCGTTGTTTGTAAATTTGAATTCACATGTTCCATCAGCACCGTTCTTAATAGTGCCATAATCATGTGTTTCTTTGTCGAAAGTAACTGGAGGAGTCCAATTTTGATCAGTTGAAACTGGTTTTTCTTGCGCATTTAAGGTGATAATACCCATCGCAAAGAATGCAATTGTTAAGAGAGATTTTTTCATTTTGGGTGTTCTTTTATTTTATTTGATACAAATTTAATTAATTCTTGTTTAATAAATGCTCGTTTAAAATTATACGCGCATTTATTTTTGCGTTAAAGGTAAATTACTTCTGATTTTTAGGATCAACATTCCCTTTAATTGTAATTTTTGCTGTTCCTGTTTTGTCGCTATTTACACCACTCATAAATGTAACTGTTACGTCTTTTGTAAACGCACCTGGACGACCATCTGAATTGAAACCTACATTTATTTTTCCGGTTTTGCCTGGAGCGATTGGAGTTTTATCGAATTCTGGTGTTGTGCAACCGCAACCTGCAACTGCATTGCTTACGATGATTGGTTCTTTTCCTGTGTTGGTGAATATAAATTCGGTATTGACTTTAGGACCTTCAGGTATTTTTCCAAAATCATGTTCTAGTTGAGTAAATTTTGCTGTTGGAGTCCAATTGAGGTCGGTTGTTGCAGGCTGAGCTGCTAATGTTAAACTGCCTGATAATAGCAGCATTGCAAAGATTTTTTTCATGTCAGGTATTTTTAATGATTACTTTTTGCCGTTTGCAATTACCAAGCCAAAAATTATATAATTGAAATTCTTAGTAATTCAATCGAAAAATTCCTTTTCAAAAATATGAAAATTCTTCATGTGTCTCATTTCCGAATTTTAAAATTGCTTGACGAAGCAGATTATTGAAATTTTCGGTGTAATCGGCTTGGATGTCTTCGTGGAGTTTGGTGATGTTAGTAGATGCTTTCTTCAAACATCGAAATATTATTTTTGAATTTGCAGCTGTTTGAAATCCCCTTTGGTAATGTTGAAAGAATGCTTCTACAAAAGCCAAGAGCAATTCGCATTCGCCTTGTTTAGATCCTGTAAAACGGGTGTATTTGGCAATTAAGCGCAAAGATTTTCGGAGACTTTTTGTAAAAACATATGATCCTGTAAACACAGAATCGAAAGGTAAAAGCACATCCGTCTTAAATTCGTTTGCATACTGAATTGGGTCATCGGAGGACCAAAGCAGGTAATCGAGAAGCTCCTTAGTTTCTACTTTGTATTTTGCTAAACGAAGGCAAAGACGAACCAATTCTGGCTGAGGAAGACCTTCTAGCTCACGCTTCAATTCAGGCAGTTTGGCTTTCATCGTTTGAAGGTTCTATTGGTTTACGTAATCGTTTCGCTTTTAACAATGCCTCTCGAATAATCCATTCTACTTGTCCATTGGTACTCCGAAATTCATCGGCAGCCCATTTTTCAATATCACGGAACATGTCTTCATCGAGTCGCAAGACAAAAGGTTTCTTTTTAGCCATGTTCCGGTTTTGGAATTTTCAGATCATAGAGAAGTGCTTCCAGTTTTTCCGATTGTTTGGTTCCAATAAGAACTCTTTTGCCGTTGCGCAAAACCAATTGTAATCCGATGTTTCCATCCACATTGTATGCACGATTTTGGGCCGTCCATCCTTTGATTCCCCAGCCACCATATTCGCGCAATGCATTGTATTTCCTTACCTCAGCACTTAACACATTCTTCCATATAATATGTTGTGTTTTGAAATGAAATGGAAACCAGCGATACTGAATTTCCTCATTGTTGATTTGAACGATCAACTTTGAAGAAAAAACAAGCAATAGAATCAAACAATCAACAAATAAAATCGCCAAAAAGGGTTTCATCCCTTCGAAACCGGCATTGAACGTTGAATCGTTAAACGCAAGAATTGAAGGAACAAAGAGCGAAATAAGGGAAACCCAAACAATGGGATTGCTATGTAAAGATTGCTTTTCAGAAAACAAAACCATTTCGAATAGAATTAATTATTCAATGTTCCTGCATTTACAATGGGTGTGGCAGAGCGTTCGGAGCAAAGTACAACCAGAAGGTTACTTACCATAGCTGCTTTTCGTTCGTCGTCAAGTTCGATTATTTTTTTGGTAGAAAGCTGCTGTAAGGCCAATTCTACCATTCCAACTGCTCCTTCCACAATTCGAGTTCGAGCAGCGACAATGGCTGTGGCTTGCTGACGCTGCAACATGGCTCCTGCAATTTCTTGCGAATAGGCCAAATTACTAATTCGGGCTTCAATAACGGAAATACCCGCCATTTGTAATCGTTCGGAAAGTTCTTTTTCTAACTGATGATTGATTTCATCGCCACCCGAACGTAATGAGATATCCGAATGATCATCGTCAAAACTATCGTATGGATAAATACCAGCCAATTTACGAATGGCCGATTCGCTTTGAATTTTCACGAACAACTCGTAATTATCGACATCGAATGCAGCTTTAAACGTATTCTCAACGCGCCAAACTAATACAATTCCAATCATGATTGGATTCCCTAATTTATCGTTGACTTTGATGGGTTGGCTTTCGTTGTTTCGAGCACGCAAGGAGATTTTTCGTTTGATGTAAAACGGATTCATCCAGAAAAATCCGTTTTCTTTAAGTGTTCCTGCATACGAACCAAACAAGACGGCAACAACCGATTCGTTTGGATTGACTACAACCAATCCGATTAAAACTAAAATGGCCAGTATTAACGCGAATGGCGCTATAAAATAAAGTTCTAAAATAGCCGTACCAATTGATATTGCTATTAAGATAAAAATTGCTATCAGTGCTACAGCTCCTGATTTGGGTTGAATTAATTTTTCGTTCATTGATATCGTTTTGATATCACAAAAGTATCAAATAAATTTGATTTCAAAGAAAAATTTCAAGTATTAATAAACTCTCGAATCAAAAAACATTTTATAATTCTAAAGTGCTTGATGCGGAGTTTATATCATAGTAATTCAGCACATAATTAATAAACCAATTTGGAAGCATGTTTGGTTCAATTTCGATTTTCAATTTACCATCAACAACTTGAGCAATAAATCTGAATCTATCTTCAGAGTTATCAAAAAAGTAACATTTATCGGTGTTTTCTATTGCAAGAATTAGGTTTTCTAACGTGTTATAATAGCGGCTTTTGATTTTTTCAATTGATACGTTATGTCCTCCTTTTTGAACCCTATTTTCTACACGAGAAATATTAACTTCAGGATCATCAATACAGATAAAATAAAGATATGTCTTGTATCCATTTTTGCGCGCTTCAATAAATTCGTCAATTTTTGAAGTGTGACTCATTACTGTTTCAAAACTAAAGTCGAACTTCTTTTTTTGAATTTGGTGCCTTAAGAAAGAACTAATCAAAGCTCCTTCATAACTATGAGTTGACCTTTGTTTGTCAACTATCATGTTTTCAATTACAGTGATATCAATTTTATGATTTTCTATAATTGACTTTTCTATTAGTGTTTTAGCTCTTTCTGTATTATAAAATTCATTCAGATCATCCTGATTTAGCTCTAAGTTAAATTCACTTAAATCTAAAAATCCTTTTTTTGATAATTCTTCCTCAATTAAATCTGCATTTAAGAAATATCCTGTATTGTATTTTTTGGAAAAGGAATCAAAAAGTGTGCTTTTACCAGATCCATTTGGGCCAGCAAATATTCTTAATCTTGGCTGCTGCATAAGTTTATTTACGAACCAATGACATTCCTTTTTTCAACTTCGATAAATCGATTGGAGACTTCGAAAGAATTCTTTCAATACGTTCACTATTATCCGATCGGACAGTGATTATTTTACCTCCTTTAATTATTTTGAAAGAAAGTCCGAGTGCTTTTGATGACCTAATTGCCTTTGATGATGCATTCGCAGCAGAACCAATCAGAATACTATCTTCATTTACAGAGGACACTTCATTGGTTCTTCTGAATTTGCGAAACTTTAAACTTTTCGTTTTGGTTTTCATGAATTCAATTGCTAGGATTACAAATTTAACAAAATCTCAAGGTAATAACAATATTAATTTTGCCTATCTGCCCAAAAACCAATTCATCATTTAATATTTAAGCAAGTTTTTATTTTGGGGATTGAAATCCCGCCTGAGTGGTAGAGGCGGCACCCCGTATCCCGACTTTTTGGTCGGGAGCGGAGTATAGTCGATGACGCGACCGAAGGGCAGGCCGAAAACAATTTAAAGCATTGTATGTTTCGTTTTCTCAATTACATTTGAATACAAATCATTACCATGATCTTAAAAAAAATCCTCTATTATCTTGACATTCGGACGCTTTTCAGAAGCAAGGAAACCAAGGCAAATTCTAGCGTTCGCTTTATGAATGGCATGAACCGCATCAGCATTTTCATGTTTTTATTTGCGCTAACTGTGATGATAATACGTTACCTACAACGATAATCTACTTCTTTACAAGTCGCTCAAATGCCATCGATCCATCGTTAAATTGCACTTGAATTATGTACGAACCAGATGCAACATTCTTCAAGGAAATAGTTCTGTTTGAACTTGAATGTGAGCCTAATAGCGTTTGATCAATTAATCTACCACTCAAATCGAACAGTTTATAGTTATTTGGAGAACTATTCGTATTAAACGAAATAGTAAATGATTCTGAAAATGGATTTGGGAAAACAGCGAAAGAGGAAGTTGTTGCGTTCTCAATGCCAACTGCACGTTGCACAGTAAAAACAGTATCAATAGAACAACCGGCAGCATCCGTAATAGTTACTTCGTAGGTTCCGGAAGCGAGAAAATTAACTGTTAAATCGTTCAATCCGGGAATGTCCATCCATGAAGTAGTATATGGAGGCAAGCCGCCCGACATATTGATGAAGATAAAGCCATTATCGGCAGTAGCGCTTGCAATTCCAATATTGGCAGATAGCGAAGGCGCTTCTACAACCGTAATGGTTTGCGTCATGGTGTCAGTCCCTAAACTTGTTGAACTTGTTAAGATTGCCGTATAAGTTCCGGGTGTATTGAATGTTACATCGACATTGGAAGCGATTGATGAAACCGGCAAACCACCTTCGAAGCTCCAAACCACTGAATTCGATATGGGTTCGGTTATGTCAGCAAAACTGATCGTTGTGCCCGCGCAAACGGTTTGACTGCTAGACGTGAAATTGGCGAAATCGGTTTGAGAACAAAAAGGAGGATTATCGAAAGCAGATATACCATCGAATGCGCTCTCGGAACTTCCTTGATTGGAGCTATATCCTAAACCACGACGCGCAAACGTTTTCCAGATTAAACAACGATTGGCGCCTGCAAAATTTAATTCATCGGCTTGCAGAATGGCATCACGTCCATCGATAAAACCGGGTGAACACACTTGCAAACGCATGCCGTCCATCACCAATTGAATGGTTTTGTTATTCCCTCCGTTTCCGTTGATTATATCTGCATCGTAACCATACACATCAATCATATCCCAATACAAATCCCACAACATACTGCACCAAACAGAACCCAAACCGTGTGGAATAGAAAGTTGTTGGATATCATCGTAGGTCACTGGATTAACTGACATATTTCGTGAATAAGGAAAGGGCCGAATTCCTCCCCCATCGATGGCTAAACCTTGCACATAATTTCCAATAGCGCGCGCTTCGTCTGGATAATTTCCTACGGAAGAAGTCATAATAAGAGCAATGAAATCACTCCAACCCTCGCCCATTTGTTCTTCATTGTACAGGCAATCCGTATTTAAAGGACCGCCGGTAAGTCGGTTCGAAACTCCATGCCCATATTCGTGTGAAACCACTCCATTATCAAAGCTGGAATCGAAAAAATTACCCATCGATGAGATATCGATTGTTGCATTTACATTGGCCGATAAAGCAGCACGGATAACTTCACCATCTGCTTGAGAAACCATTAATGCAGGAATGGTGATATCGGGATTTGAACCGCCCATACTAAATGCTGCACCCGCTTGATTATTTACCACAATAACTCCTATTGCTCCTGCCAATTGAGCGTTAAACACTTTATCTCCAAAGGGACAAGTTCCTCGATCGATAAGTACAATTTTTCCCGATAAATCATCAATCGAAGTTCCGCAACCCAATGTTGGATTTGATGACCCATCGTTCATTTCAATAACTTGTCCAGTAATAGGCACTGGAGTTAATTGAGGACCAAATGCTGACACAGCAGAAGCATAAATTCCAGCAATTGAACTCGGAGAATTGATCGTGAGATAACTACCTAAATTATTGCTCCACAAATACATTTGCATGCGCGGCGCTTCCCCATCGGGTGGAGTTCCAAAATTGGCGTTGTTGGTACCGCTGCCATCGAAAGCTTCTGCGTTCACTGCATCATTTCCAACTCCATTTGTTGAGTAGTTGAAAAATTGAAAATTTCCACTTTCTTCGTCAAATCCATAATGCCAAAGCACATCGTGAACACGATTGTTGGAATAAAAAAGATTGGTAATTGAGGCTTCCCGATTATTAAGGGGTGTGTTGTTGGGCGTTGGCATATAGGAAAAATCGAAATTCAAAGCAGCGCCACCATAAACATAATCATCGGGAGCATCGTCGTTGTCTTGATCATCGTATGCATTCACGTTATTTCCCACAGAACGCGTATCGTCGGCACCATCTAATCCGTCTAAATCGTGCCAGCCAAAGGGTGATGCTTGATCATCGGCGGGGTTGCTCAATAACAGACGCGGACCATTTAAAGGACTTTCGAATGGAAAAGGAAACACGCGATAATGAGAACCATCGCTGAGGAATTGTTGGTTCGATTCAACTTGAGGAAAATGTTTTGGCAGCGGGCCGTTGGGCAATTGAGGCGTTCCGAAATGGCAACTCAGTGTTAGATTTCGAGTATCGAGTATGTTTCCATTGGCTGCATCAATTCGGATTTGCCATTCAGATTCGGAATTTTGAGGCGTAAATCGGAATGTATAACAGTCATGTAGCTTTCCATCTTTATCGGGCCAATACGCATGTTCGATGTTTATTTTGCCTTTAACACCTTTGTTTGAAGCAGTCCAACGATTAACACGGGAAGATTTCAATTCAATGAGCTCAATTTCCGAATCAATGCCTTTGGATTGCAATGCTTTTTCGGCAGCTGTTTTCATGGAAAGCCCACCTTGTTGGATAGGAAGTCGTGAAGAAAGATTACTTAAGAAATGGCATTTCTGTTGGGTTAACTTTTGATTTTTATCGAGGACCAATTGCACATCGGCACCAAGAATTTCCAATCCGTTTGCTGTTTGACGCAGCCAGATAACCTCCATCCCGGATTTGGGAGATTTATGATGACTTGTTACAATGACATTTTCGAAATCAGATTCTTGAAGTTTGCATTTTTCCTGTAATTGAGGAATAAAGGATTTCCAATCGGCTTTTTGGGCATGAACTGAAACTCTTGTAGAGACAAGAAGCAGGAAAAGGAAAGTTAAACGCATACGATTAATTTGAATAGGAGGCTAAAATAGCTCATTTAAAACATCAAAAAAACATAAAGGTTTTGAAGATGTGTATTATTGATTCGATGAAAAGTTAGGTTGTTCCGTATTGAGACCTTTGTATATTCGCTTCCGAAAAATCTATTTGTTTTAAATAAATCCATCCCGTGAAAAAATATTCTTCTTGTTTATTGCTGTGTTGTTTTCAATATACCTTCAGGCCCAAGCTCCTCAGAAGTTTTCATACCAAACCGTCATTCGGAATAGCAGTAATCAATTACTTTTAAACCAATTTGTGAGTATTAAAATCTCTATTTTACAGGGAACAGAAAGCCGTAGTATCGTATATACCGAACGGCACACACCTAATACAAATGCTAATGGATTAGCCACTTTATCTATAGGTGCAGGAACTGTTTTAAATGGCGGTTTCTCAAATATTAATTGGGCAAACGGACCCTACTTTATAAAAACCGAAACCGACCCTAACGGCGGAAACAATTATACCATTTCAAGTTCGCAACAGTTACTGAGTGTACCGTATGCTTTGTATTCAGGAAATGGAATTTCAAGGATCTCTTCAACGGGTGATACTTTATACCTAGGGAATGGAAGCAGTATTATTATCCCAGGAATAAGTGGAGCAAATGAAATTGGCCAAACTGGATTAACACAACACACATGTGGCAATGAAAATGTGCATAACCCTTCAAAAACATACGGCAGCATGACCGACCAAGAAGGAAATGTTTACAAAACGGTTGTAATTGGCACACAAGAATGGATGGCAGAGAACCTTAATACGAGTCATTATCGAAATGGGGATTTAATTCCGAATATTATCGATAATACCCAATGGACTGGTTTAACAACAGGCGCTTGGGCGTATTACTTGAACGACAGTCAATACGAATGCCCACACGGAAAACTCTACAACTGGTTTGCTACAGCCGATTCACGAAATATATGCCCAACTGGCTGGCACGTACCAACGGATTTAGAATGGTCTAATCTTATTAATTTTTTAGGGGGCGAAGTTTTAGCTGGCGGTAAAATGAAAACAACGGGCTTACAATATTGGTATAGTCCAAACCAAGCTGCAACAAATGCAAGCGGTTTTTCAGGACTTCCTAGCGGCATCCTATTCGCAACTTATGATGGGCAATTCTGGGACTTTGGTGGCTCTGGTTATTGGTGGAGTTCAACAGAAAATTCCTCCACGGATGCTCGATTCCGAAATCTAGATTATGACAATGGAAATGCTTATAGTTTTTCTTTCGGCGATGGAAAGCAGAATGGATTCTCAGTCCGTTGCCTCAAGGATTAATTACTTGCCTGATTAAATAAAACATGGATACTTAAAAAAGTAACAATTATCCAAACAGATGAACTAAATAAAAATTTAAAAGGTGTTTTATTCGATCAATTATTTAGAATGAATGTATTTTATGTCATTATTTATACATTTGGAAAATAATGTAGTTCTATTCTCTAACCAAACAACTTAAAAATGAAATCCAATAGATTTAAACTTCTATGTTTAACACTATTTGTAATAGCAAATAGTGTATTCGCTCAAATTCCGAGCAACGTTCCTACAAATGGTTTGGTAGGTTGGTGGCCATTTAATGGAAATGCAACTGACGAGTCTATTAATACGAACGATGGCACCTCTTTTCAAACTGTTGGATCAACTGACCGTTTTGGAAATTCAAATGCGGCTTTCTATTTTAATGGCATTGGCAGTTATGTTGAAGTTCCTCATCATGCTGATTTAAATTCTATGCCGATATCTTTCAGTTATTGGTTAAAATCGACGGGAAGTCCTTTTGCTGGTCAAATCATCAATAAATATTGCTGCTCAAACTGGGATGGATATAACATTGAGTATTTTGATTTTGATGGAAACAACTATCCTGAGACTTGGGAATATGCCTATTTTAGAGGCACGTGCAATGGTATTTTTCAATCATATTGCAATCCATTTCCTTTTCCAACCGATAGTGTTTGGAATAATCAATGGCATCATTTTGTATTTATTGTTGAAGTATCTGGTGCGAAAGTTTACCGCGATGGTGTTCTTTTTATGCAAGAAGATTGGTTCACAAATGCAGGGAATGATCCATTAGCAACCGTTACTCCTGTGACGAATAATCTGAATCTACATTTCGGCTCTTCTAATTCAAATTCAGCTTTCTACAAAGGAAATTTGGATGATATTGGAATTTGGGATAGAGCTCTTACTGAAGCTGAGGTAATCGCCCTTTACGGTGACGCATCAGTTTTTTGCAACCCAAGTTTAAGAATTTTCCAAGATTTTACTCAAAACTGTCAATTGGATGCCGCTGAAGGCTCAGCTTTCATTCCCAATATTCAAGTTGTAATTGAACCCGGCGAAATATATACCACAACCGATAACGTAGGAGAAGTTTTTCTTTGTGAGCAAAACTTACCTGATGGAAATTACACGGCTACAATTGGAACATCTAACATTCCATGGGAGACTGATTGCGCAACAACTCAAAATTTCACGATTACAAATGGCGTAACCAATAACCCTCCGCTTTTCGCTTTGTATTCAACATCTCCTTGTGCAAGTCCTAATGTTTCTATTATCTGCCCTACAATTCGTAGATGTTCGGAACACACATGGCCAATCTATGTTAGTGCATGTAATTTATCTTCTGGTACAGATTTAATTTATGATGCTTATGTTGATGTTGCGCTTGATTCATTCATATTATTAGATAATGCTACATTACCTTATCAAGATTTGGGTTCTAATATTTATCGTTTTACATTAGGAGATATTGGACCTGGGCAGTGTTCGAACATAGTCCTTAATGCTAATTTCGGTTGCGAATTCGTCCTTGATCAAACAGTTTGTATGGAAGCGAAGCTATACCCTGTTTTGGAATGCGAACTTGATCATGAAGGGGAATATCAAGAAGATGATGATTGTGAAAATGATTGGGATCATTCGGATCTTGACGTAGAAGGTTGGTGCGATGGGGACTCCATACATTTTGATATCCATAACCGTGGAACTGGAAATATGGATTGCCACAGACACGTTAATTTATTTGTTGATCAAGGATTATTTTTGTCTGATTCTGTTAGATTAACCGCTGGAGCAACAAAGCATTTTACCTATCAATGCGATGGCGAAACTTATATTATGCAGACCACACAACATCCTTGGCATCCAGGAAACTCACATCCAAACGACCATGTAGAAAATTGTGGTAGTGGTAATAATTGGACGCCAGGATATATTGATGATTATCCTGAGGATGATGAGGACGCAGCGGTTGATATTTTTTGTGGACAGGTGGTTGGTAGTTTTGACCCGAACGATAAAAGAGGAATTCCGAATGGTTTTGGCGAGACACATGACATCCTACCTGGTCAGAAATTGCAATACATTATTCGTTTTCAGAACACAGGAACTGCAGAAGCATACACAGTAGTTGTTAGAGATACCCTTGAAAGTGATTTAAATATTTTAAGTGTTGTTTCTGGTGCATCAAGCCATAACTATTCATTTGTTATGAAAAGCCCTCGAGTTCTCGAATGGACCTTCAACAATATTATGCTCCCTGATAGCAATACAAACGAAGAAGGCAGCCATGGATTCCTAACTTTTACTGTTGAACAAATTGACAGTTTGGTTAATGGCACTCAAATTAATAATTCAGCAGCTATTTATTTTGACTCAAATGAGCCTGTAATAACAAATACAACGCTTCATACAATAAATGATCAATTATTTATTATTACCGGATCAGGCAAGGTGAATCCAAAATTAAATCAAAATCAAATTGCCGCGTATCCTAATCCGAATGATGGTATCGTGACTATTGAACAATTTAAATTAGGAAAAAAATTACCTTATGATATTCTCGATTTAACTGGAAGAGTTTTAATGAGTGGGACTTTAGAAAATCAGAAATCTACACTTGATTTAAATTCACTTCCACTTGGAATGTATTTGTTAAGAGTTCAATCTAACCCAATTAGTGTTTTGAAGTTATTAAAGAAATAATTTCAAAAATGTAAAAAGCCCCACTGGAATTTATATTTCATTGGGGCTTTTTTTTGCAATAAAAACGAGCGTCTATAATTCTAACCTCTCAATGCGCCTCCAACCAATTCAATCCTGTGTACCAATTTCAAATCAATGGGGACGGTCGTTTGAAATGCGGTTCGCATGTGATGCATTATGATTGGCTTTAGGATTTATATCTCGATTGTTAAAGCCCTTTTTCCTTCTTCAAAATTTCCTTCATTTGGGAATCGAATATGGGGATGATGTCTTCAACAACTCTCCAAACGGCCCAGATGTCAACTCCAATATAATCGTGAATCAATTTATCGCGCATTCCAGCAATCTTCTTCCACTCAACAACAGCGTACTTTGTGCGAAAATCCTCATTTAATTTTTTAGTAGCCTCCCCAATAATTTCAAAATTTCGAATTACTGCATCTTGAATCAAATTATCATTGAGAAACCGTGATTCATCAATACCGTTAGTGTATTCTTTAATTCTATCAATACATAAGCTTATATGCTCAATATAGACAATCGGATCTTTAATCATATTAAACGAATTAAATCCGATTCGATATAGGGCTTGAGCGATGCATTGACCGAGCGTAATGTAATGAGGTCGACTTTTATGCCTAGCAATTCTGAAATTTCTTGTTCAATTCCTATCAATTCAAGAAGATTAACTTTTGTTTCAAAGTCAATGAGGATATCGAGATCGCTTTTTTCATTTTCTTCACCACGAGCGTATGACCCAAAAATACCAAGTAATGTTGGTTTTATCTTTTGGGTAACTGCTTTAATAATGTTTTCTTGTTGAAGAGAAATCATGTTATAAATATAAGGATTTTTCAATGGTACCAGAAAGACATCCAATTATATGTAAAAAGGTCTATTGGATTATCGCTTTATTTTGAGATCTGAAGTAAGGGCATTAAACAAGTCTTTGATTATTAATACAGAGGGAAAATGATTCCTCATCAATGCGCCTCTAACCAATTCAAACCAGTGCCAATTTCAACTTCAATGGGAACGGTGGTTTTGAAGGCAGTTCGCATGTGATGCATAATGATTGGCTTCAGGATTTCGATCTCGTCTTTATGCGCATCAAATACCAATTCATCGTGCACTTGAAGGGTCATTTTAGAACGGAGATTTTTCTCTTTCAATTCTTGATGAATACCAATCATCGCCATTTTAATTAAATCGGCAGCTGAACCTTGAACAGGCGAATTAATGGCTTCTCGTTCGGCAAATCCACGGATGGTGAAATTGCGTGAATTAATATCCTTAAAATAACGACGACGCCCCATCATGGTTTTCACGAATCCATTGGCGCGGGCAAATTCTAGCGTACTGCTCATGTAGCCTTTTATTCCCGGGTATTGCGTGAAATAATTCTCAATTAATTCAGCCGCTTCTTTCCGAGGAACGCCTAATCGTTGTGATAGTCCAAAAGCTGAAATGGAATAAATAATTCCAAAATTCACCATTTTCGCCTTGCTCCGCATTTCTCGTGTTACGTCCTCCAATGCCACACCATAAACGCGAGCAGCAGTTGCTTGGTGAATGTCGATGCCTTTGGTAAATGCTTCCAACATGGCTTCTTCTTTGGCAATTTCGGCGACCAAACGCAATTCAATCTGACTGTAATCGGCAGATACCAAAACATGATCTGCATCGCGGGGAATAAAAGCTTTGCGAATCTCTCTTCCGCGTTCGGTACGAATCGGAATGTTTTGAAGATTCGGACTCATGGAGCTGAGTCGACCGGTGGCCGCAATGGTTTGATTAAACGTAGTGTGAATGCGCCCTGTAACTGGATTAATTAGGTTGGGTAGCGAATCCACATAGGTCGATTTTAGCTTGGTAATTTCACGGTAATCGAGCAGTTTAGCGGCAATTGGATGTTCTTTTTCAAGCTTGCTGAGGATTTCTTCGCCCGTGGCAAATTGTCCCGTTTTGGTTTTTTCGGCTCCGGGTAATTTCAATTTATCAAACAATATCTCTCCTAACTGTTTAGGAGAATCAATGTTGAATTCTTGTCCGGCCATTTCCCAAATCGAAGCGCGCAATAGAATTAAATCGCTTTGTAATTCTTCAGAATATTTCGCTAAAAATACTTCATCCACTTTCACCCCTTCGTATTCCATATCGGCTAAAACAGGAATCAGTGGCAATTCAATTTTTTGCAAGACCTCCTCTACTTCGCGTTTCTCCACCATGGGTTGGATGATGTGCTTTAACTGCAGGGTGATATCCGCATCTTCGGAAGCATATTCTACCACTTGCTCCACAGGCACATCGCGCATCGTGCCTTGATTTTTGCCTCGCTTTCCAATGAGTTCGGTAATGGAAACGGGCGAGTATCCCAAATAGGTTTCGCTCAAATAATCCATTCCGTGTTTCATGTCTGGCTCCACGAGGTAATGTGCCAACATGGTATCGTATACTGGCAAACAAACTTCAACCCCAAATTGACGCAACACGAGTAAATCGAATTTTACATTTTGTCCAATTTTGAGGATGGTTTTACTTTCGAGCAATGGTTTGAAATAACTGAGAATCCGACTGACTTCATTTTTATCGGAAGGCGTTGGAACATAATACGCTTCTCCTTCTTTCACACTGAAAGAGAGTCCAACTAATTCGAGACTGAAATAATCGAGTGAAGAGGTTTCGGTATCAAAACAAAACTCTGTTTGTTGTCCGAGTAAATCCGCCAGGCTCTTCAACTCCTCCTCACTTTCTACACGGAAATACGTATGTGGCGTATTACTAATGTTCTTCCCTTTTTCTGTTGGTTCTTGATAATCTTCTTCAGGAGTATTTTCGTCGCCGAACATGGAAATTTGTCCGTTGGATGGCTTGGGTGCTGCTGGAATACTCTTCTTCACTTCGGGCGCAATCTGTTGATTTACGCTAAAATTGGCACCCAAAATACGACGGCCCATGCTGCGGAATTCGAGCTCGGAAAAGAGTGCGGCCAATTTCTCCCGATCGGGCTCTGAAATCAATAAATCATCGTCGCTTACTTCAATGGGAACATCCAAAATAATAGTCGCCAACATTTTTGAAATATGCGCTTGGTCGACGAACGCCTCCACATTTTCTTTCATCTTGCCCTTCAACTCATGCGAGTGGGCAATCATGTTTTCCATAGAACCATACTGCTGAATGAGCTTCTTGGCGGTCTTCTCCCCTATTCCCGGAATACCTGGAATATTGTCTGAAGCATCTCCCCACATTCCCAAAATATCAATCACTTTCAATGGATCATCAATCTCCCATTTTGCACAAATTTCAGGCACACCTAAAATCTCAATATCGTTGCCCATTCGAGCTGGTTTGTACATGTAAATATTCGACTCAACCAGCTGACCGTAATCCTTATCGGGCGTAACCATATACACCACATGACCTTCGCGCGCCTTCACTTTCGCAATGGTTCCAATGATGTCGTCGGCTTCGTATCCAGCCAATTCCAGCATGGGAATATTAAACGCACGAATGATTTCTTTGATCCAAGGTAAATTACTCTGAATGTCTTCGGGCATTGCTTCACGGTGCGCTTTGTAAAAACTATGCTCCACAGCACGATTGGTCTCCGCCGCCGAATCAAACACCACTGCAATATGCGAGGGCTTTTCCTTCAGCATCAACTCCACCAGCGTATTCGTAAAACCCGAAGCTGCGCTCACATTCATGCCTTTTGAATTCATTAAAGGATTGCGGCTAAAGGCAAAATACGCTCTGTAAATCAGTGCAAAGGCGTCTAATAAGAAAAGTCGTTTATCGTCGTGTGGGTTGATGTTCATGATATGTTTGATGCGCTAATATGCTGATGTGGTGATGTGCTAATATAAATTATTTGAAGATTTGAAAATTTGGAGATTTGATAGCTATTGGATTGAAGATTTGATGATCGGATAGCTTACGAGAGATTTGCTGATGTTATGGATGTGCTAATAAAATAATTTTATGATTATTTTAATTGGAAACCGCTCTTTGTGATGTCGCTTTTGGGGGAGTATTTTTTATTCCGCCGTTTTCAATTGTCTCTTACTCAAATATTCTTTGAATTCCTTAAAAGACATTCCCTCTGTTTCTTCCGCAATTTTTTCTTTAACTGATCGGAAAAATTTAACCGTATCAAATTCTTTCTCTTTTATTGTTTCCCTAGTCTTCATCGGTTATAATGTCTTTTGGTGATCGAATATCTAATTGCATATATCCATTCTTGAGATTAACTGAGTTGTATCCGCGTATTCTAAACACATTTACAATATGCTTAAAGTTCCATCTAACTAAATAATCTACTTTGTTAATAGAAGCACATGCAATGTGTCGACAATCGTCCATGCTAGTTCCACCAACCACTTTCTCTTGGACATATTTTTCTGCAAGCAGATTAACTTCTTCAGTTATTTCTAAAAACTCAATTGTATTCTTATCGAGATTCAAAAAGTGAGATTTTATCTTTTCTGGAGCATTTCCTAATTCATATTCTGTTAAGTCAGAATACACGCATGTTATTTCTCCCGCTCGAACCATTTCAAAAAGCTGCTCGGTTTGGAACTGAAACTCTATGTCATGAATCCCACCAAATACCGAAGTGTCAAAGTATAATCGTGGTTTTTTCATACTTCAAAGTTAGTTAAAATTACAATCACGTCTGAAGCACTGATATTGCGCATTTAACTAATTAATGCAAATAATTTGAAGATCCGATAGCTATCGGGAGATTTGCTGATGTGCTAATGTAAATTATTTGAAGATTTGAAAATTTGGAGATCCAATAGCTATCGGATTGAAGATTTGAGGATCGGATTTATGATTTGCTTATGTAACAGAATAAAAATCCATCATGAGTATGAAATATAATAAATTGTCGAAATCAAACTCCCCTCTTCTGCCACATAGTGGTCCCTTCGGGAGAAAGGGGCCGGGGGATAGAGGTCCGACATTCTTAATTACCTCTCCAAAATGTAATAAGCAGTCGTACTCACAAAATCTCTAAACCAAGGAATGGATGAAATAACTGGGAATTGTGGACGTGGAGACCAATTAAATTTAAAACGGTAAATGGGATTTATCAGATATAATCGTCGGTGATGGATTTTGTATCCTGTTTTTTTGAGGATGTTTTCAAAGCGATCGATGGAGATTCGAGTATCGTAAATTTCCATCAAGGAATCGATGGTGGGTTGAGGTTCTTCGATACGTTTTAAAAAGCTTGCGTAGGTCGAACGTGGCAAAAGATGCATCCAAGGCAACTGACCTTTTTTGGTTGTCGCAGTTTGTTGATGCCCACCGAATGGCATTCGCCAAGGTGGAAAAGCGAAGAACAATTTACCTCCTGGCTTCATGTATACTTGCAGTTGCGCCATTACACGCTCCTGATCGGGAATGTGCTCGATGGTATCTTTGAGGATGATAAGATCGAACTTCCCACGAAAGGCATCCATGGTGGACTGATCATAAATATCGGCCGAAAACAATTCGAGCTTTCCTGATTCAATTTCGGATTGTTGAAGCCCTTTGCCATTCTCAATTTTAGAGGTCGACAAATCCATTCCGGTGCATGAACATCCTTTTTCAACAAAGGCTTTGAGCACTCCTCCTTCTCCACAACCAATTTCCAAAACCGTCATGTTTTCTTTCCAACCGCCGTTTTTTTCGAGGTATGGAATGATGTAATCGCGGGTTACGAGATACTGATGTTGAAATTTGAGTGGCGCGTTGCCGTGGAAATAAAGTGCCATAGTTGAAAATACTCGCCGAAGATACAAGGATTTAAGAAGTACCTATTGAAATTATTTCGAAGAAATGTAGATACCAATTCTGTTCTTTTCATTGGGAATTGACTTTATTTGAATGTTTGAATTGATAATTGGGAATTCTGAATGAAACAGCTAATCATCTTCTTGCTATTGCTAAGTGCTGGCTGTTCGGTTAACAAAAATCCATTTTCACAAAACCGCGCTTCTGCTTATCAATTTCCGCAGAATTCATTTTTTTCAGACGTTGATTTTTTCTCCTTGGATGAAAAAAATGTGCGAGTAGAAATTAAAATACCCGGTCGACAACTTGCTTTTTTGCCCGATTTAGAAGGTGAAAAACCACGAAGAAGATTAGTTGTCCGCGCTTCATTTTACCCCGATTTTAAAACACGTAAGCATATTCTATTATCACCCATCATTATAGAATCGACAGATACAGATGAGTCCATTGAATTTATTGCACGATTAAAAATTCCTCTTTCGCTCGGACATGAAGGCTTAATAAAAATCGATGCGCGCGATTTACAAAGCAAGAAAGGAGTCATTATTTATAAAAATCTAAGTCGTAAAATACCTAATTCCGATTTAGATTTTCGGGTTCGACAGAAAGGCATGTCGAATTTTCAAGGTTGGATTCATGAAGGAATCCCTACTGAAATTTCGTTTTGGGATAGTACAGAAACTGATTTTATTCTGACCGAATTTCCCAAATTCAAGCAATTGCCTTTACCACCATTTAGTTTAGATGATTCTCCCATGGAGGACTTTCAAACTGTTAGTCGAACGAATATTCAGCAAGCAACTTTGGATTCATTTGTCATAAACAAAGAAAAAATCTTGCGTGTATCATCCTCGAAACATCCAGAAAACGGATTGATTTTATCGGTTGTTGAACAAGACTTTCCTTCACTTTTTGAGGAAGATGAGGCTTTCGAAAGTCATCTTTTTCTGATGCAGAAAAAAGAAAAGCAAAATAATACAAGCAAAAGCATCACTGACTTTTGGTCGATGATTGGCTTGAATTCATTGCAAATTCAATCCATTGAGAAGGCTTGGACCGATAGAATCAAACAAGCCAACATACTTTTTACGAGATTTAACTCCGGATGGCGAACCGACCGCGGCATGATTTATACGATATTTGGCGCTCCTAACACTGTTTACAACAATGGGAAAGCAGAAGAGTGGAACTATATTTCTCCAAAAGGGAAACCACCACTTACATTTCGATTTGAACAATGCAGCAATATATTTTCGCATGAAGAATATTGTTTGGTTCGAAAATCAGATTACGCAACCTATTGGTACAAAGCAATAGAAACTTGGAGGAACGGAACACCTTACACTTATGAATAAACCATTTCATCATAAACCTGCACAAGATACTTCGGAAATGATTTTCGGGATTTTCCCCATTCTAGAAGCGTTACGAAGCGCTGCAGATGTCGACAAAGTAATACTTCAAACAGGATTGCGATCACCTCAACTTCAGGAACTTCGTGCATTATTGGAAGAACTCGAAATCCCCTTGCAAATGGTACCGAGGGAGAAACTCGATCGGATGACGCGCGCTAATCACCAAGGTGTGATCGGTTTTATTTCTCCGGTTACATTCCAGCCCATCGAAGAAGTGTTGCAACGCGTTTATGAATTAGGTCGTCATCCCTTTTTACTGATTCTCGATCGCGTTACCGATGTGCGGAATTTCGGAGCCATTTGCCGAACTGCCGAGTGTGCCGGAATGGATGCTGTTATTATTCCCTCTCGGGGAAGTGCGCGTGTTGGTGGCGACGCCATGAAAACTTCGGCTGGTGCATTGATGAACTTGCCCGTTTGCCGCTCAAACAACTTAAAAGACACACTCGAATACTTAAAGAATTCGGGTATTCGTTTGGTGGCTTGTACCGAGAAAACGGAAACTTCCTTGTTCAATGTTGGACTCGAAGGCCCAATGGGAATTGTGATGGGTTCTGAAGAAGACGGAATTAGTCCAGAGTACCTGAAGAAATGCGATGCGCGAGTGAAAATTCCGATGTTTGGTAAAACGGAGTCGCTGAATGTTTCTGTGGCAACGGCCTTGGTTGTTTACGAAGTACTAAGACAACGAATAAACACGGTGTAACATTAACACTGATTTTCAATTTTGTAAAATCAGTGCATTGGTTAAATTGCATGAAATCATTAAGTAATTTTTGGGAGATGAAAACGTATTTCTATATCGCTTTGCTTATTTGCTCTTTCGCAATTGCTAAAGGACAATGTACTTTCAACCCAATCATTACTCCAACTTCCTTGAGTCTGTGTCCCAACCAAACCGATACACTTTGGACCCAACAAGCCGATTCGTATCAATGGTTTAAATCAGGAACTCCAATTTCTAATTCAAATCAACGTTATCTGTTGGTAAATCAAGTTCAAGATGCTGGAAGTTCATTCATAGTATCTTCAACAATAAATGGATGTTCAGAAGCTTCTCCTTCAGTTTTAGTTTCGGCATTTTCAATCCCAGCTCTATCCATAAGTATCGCAAACGGACTTTCGAACTCAGGTTGTGAAGGTGATATCAGGCAATTGGTTTTAAACGACCCCTTCAATTTGGATATTCGTTGGTTTAAAAATGGGGTTCAACAAACAAACGAAACAAACGATACGCTAAACGTTAATCAATTGGGATTTTATTCGGCCGTTGCATTTACCGATCAATGTCCTTTGTATAGCCAAACCAGTGCATTAACATCAATCACGTTTGTTCCTGCTTCAACCCCCACTATTTCATTCAATTCCAGCAATCTAGAATTAAGCACCAGCACCAATGCATCCTCATATCAATGGTATTTGAATGGAGTTGCAATTGCTAATTCCAATACAGCGAATTTTCTTCCACAAGCCAATGGATTATTTCAAGTTGAAGCCATTTTTGGGACTTCTTGTTCGCGCATTTCAGCAGAATATTCCTACACTTCTTTCATTCAAATTTGTCCACACGACCCAACAATTTCTCCTGACAATTTGGTGCTTTGTCCAAACTCAAGTGACACCCTTTTCACTCAAAGTGGTGATGCTTATCAATGGTATAAAGATGGGAATTTGATTCAAGGTGCAATCGATAGCTTTCTGATTGTGAATTCATTCATGGACAGCGGATCCAGTTTTTCGGTGGCAACAACGTTGAATTCATGCACCGAATTATCGCCTTCTGTGCTCGTTGATGGATGGCTTTTTCTTCCTATGACGGTGATTACGTATGGTCTTGATAATCCGCCATTGTGCGAAGGCGACACGTTGATTCTTCAAGTAAATCAACCGTATACCGAAAACATTACTTGGTTTTTGAATGGGAATGCCATTGCAGGACAAATAAACGATTCATTAATTGTAACGCAATCAGGAACGTATTCTGTAACTGGTTTTACAAGTCTATGCCCTACGTACAGCGATGTGAGTTTGCCTCTGGAGTATAATTTTGGAGCTGCGCCAATTCCCGAATTAACCTATTATCCGGTAAGTAACACTCTTGGAACCAACGTAAATGCTGTTCAATTTTTCTGGAATTTCAATGGAGTTTCCATTCCCAATGCAACTACTCAGCTCATCAATCTAGGAGAAGCAGGAACTTACAGTCTGAATTGCTCATACAGCAATGGCTGTTCGGCGAACTCATTGCCGTATCAATATGTTCCAGTAGGATTGAGCGAGGTCCCGAATTTCGGATTGAATATTCAACCCAATCCAGCAAAAGATATTGTAAACATTCGCATTCCCGAATTCGGAAATCTTGTTGTATTCAACCTTTCTGGACAAGAAATCATGCAAGTTGATCTCCAACGAGGCATACAACAAATCTCCACAAGCAACTGGAAACAGGGAATCTACCTATTTCAATTCCGTTCCTCAAAAGGAGTTCATTCGGCCAAAGTGCTGATTACGGATTAACCGCAAATCATAATATACGCTCCAGCCGGATCTTGAATGAGGCAGTAATGCTTGCCATCGTCGCCCATTTTGCGTTTTTCGCCAATCACTTTTCCACCAAAACGTTCAACAGCTTCGAGGCTTTTATCCAGTTTTTTCACATTCACATACATGAGCCACTGCGGTGGAATGTCTTTGTTACTTCCTCTTGCATAACAAATACCTGCAATAGGATCCTCGCCTTCTTCGGGCGACATGACATAATCGTTGTACCCTCCCATGTCGAAACCTTGGCGTTCCCAACCTGTTACTTTTTCGTAAAACTCGCTGACTTTGGAGGCGTCCTTCACTGTGAGATCGTGCCATAGGAAGCGCCCCGAGCCTTGGTCGTCTGGACTGTCTTCGGCGTCTGTGTAACCCGGGTTACCCGGGGATGAATCCCCGGGATGCTCTGGTGAGGTGAAGATTTTTCCGGGGTTGAGGATGTTGTTTGGGTCGAAGGTGGCCTTGATGCCACGCATTAAATCGAGTTGGATTTTGTTAAATGCAATGTCCATGTAAGGTTGTTGTACCAAGCCAATTCCATGTTCCCCACTAAGTGTTCCGCCAAGTTCGACAACCCGCGTAAATAGTTCGCGAATGCCAAGCGTAACATCTGTTTTCCATTGATCTTCGGTTAAGTCGCCCTTGATGATGTTCACATGTAAATTTCCATCGCCCGCATGACCATAACACACGGACTTAAAACCGTACTTCGCTCCTATTTCCTTGACAGCGCTGAGCAATGCAGGAAGTTCGGCACGTGGCACAACAGTATCTTCTTCTTTGTAAGTTGAGTTGGATTTAATGGCTTCAGCAACACTGCGTCTTAATTTCCACAAGTCTGTTTTCTGTGCGTCCGATTCGGCAAAGAGAATATCCATGCATCGGTGTTCTTCCAAAACCGGAACAATGCGTTCGATGTCTTTTAAAATCGTTTCTTCATCATTCCCATCTACCTCAATCAGTAAATGCGCTTGTTCATCGGGTCCAATTTGAATATTGATGTCCGAACGAAATTTCAAGGTCCAGTCGATGGCATCGCGTTCCATAAATTCCAATGCAGAAGGAATGATTCCCGCTCTAAAAATGGCAGAAACCGCAGCACAAGCATCGAGCGGCGAACGAAATGGTGCGAGTAACACTTTGTTCATTCGAGGATATGGCAAAAGTTTGAATACCACTTTGGTGATAACGGCCAATGTTCCTTCGCTCCCTACCATCAATTGCGTGAGATTGTATCCTGTAGAATTCTTGAGCACTTTGGCTCCGGTATGAATGATTTCGCCTGAAGCTAAAACTACTTCCAAATCGAGCACATAATCGCGGGTTACACCATACTTCACAGCTCTCGGACCGCCCGAACAATGCGCTAAATTTCCGCCGATAAAGCAGGTTCCACGACTCGAAGGATCGGGTGGATAGAAAAGTCCTTTTTCAATAACGGCTTCCTGAAATACTTGGGTAATAACACCCGGCTCGACGGTCGCTTGAAGATTCCGTTCGTCAATTTCGATGATGCGATCGAAGCGGCTCATGGCGAGTACAACACCACCAAAAACGGGCAATGCAGCTCCACTTAAACCTGTTCCACCACCTCGCGTTGTAACGGGAATGTTGCGTTGTTTGCAATGCTTCAAGATGCTACTTACCTCGTTTGGATTTCCTGGGCGAAGCACCACTTCAGGGAAAAATTGCAAATCTTCGGTTTGATCTTGCGCATTGTTCGCCAAACTTTCAGCATCCACGAGAACGAATTTCTCTCCAAGTACAGATTGAAAAAAATCAATGTCAGTTTGTTGAATAGGATTCATATTTTCAAATTATTTAGATTGAAGATATCTCTTAAATTAAAATTTTGCGTGGATTCCAAGTCCGCTCTTTCCCTCCAAGTGAACAAGTCCTTCTGTAAGATGCAAACCGCTTGCATTATCACCATTCAGTAAAAGTGGACCGTCCATATCAGCGTAATCAAGTTGTGGAAGAAATTGGGCAATAGCAGCCGTTCCAACGATGCTTTCGTTCATCGTTCCCATCATTACTTTCAAACCCAATATCCGGGCTTGTTCAATCATCCGCAATGCAGGTGTAATTCCGCCACATTTGGTGAGTTTGATGTTAATACCATCAAAACACCCTGAGCATTTTACAACATCCGCTTCCGACACACAACTTTCGTCAGCAAAAAGAGGAACTGTCGAATTTCGCATCAAAATCTTCATGTTGTCGAAGTCGTATTTTTCAAGAGGTTGTTCTATCAATTCAACACCCAGCGATTTTAAAATGGGAATATTGTGGAGCGCTTCATCCAAAGTCCAACCTCCGTTTGCGTCAATCCGAAAAGGGACTGCAGTATGTTTGCGAAGTTCGCTGATTAACTCTATATCGTTGGTACTTCCTAACTTAATTTTGTAAATGGGCCAAGGATTTTCTTCCATTTTCCGAATCATCTTTTCCACCGAATCGAGTCCAATGGTATAATCGCTAAGCGGAAGGTTTGTCCAAGGTGTTTCCCACAACTCATACAAAAGTTGATTCTGTTGCTTTCCAAAAACATCCCAAGCAGCCATATCGAGCGCACAAATGAGGAAAGAATTTGCAGGAAATAGTTGAAGAGAAAAGGCATGAAGATCGGTCGGATGATGAAAAGAAAATGCTTCGATTTCTGCTAATTTCTCTTCCAAATCGGCAATCATTTTTTCAACAGGAATGTTATAATAGCTGATGGCAGGAGCTTCCCCAAAACCCAAGATACCATTCAACTCCATTTCAATAAACAAAGCCGGCTGATGCGTTTTTGTTCGTCCACCCGATATCGTGAACGGATAATGAAAGGGGAAATCAGTTTGTTTATATCGGATTTTCATTGAGGACTTACAATCAAATCAAGCATTACAAAAGTATTTGAAATCAGCTGCAGAAATTGGAATTCGCATGGAGTTGTTAATACATGAATGTGGATTAAGAATTCGATTGATTTTTCTGAATACCTGAATGAACTTGAAGCATTGAAACGAAATGGTTGAGGAAAAATGGAATCGATTATCTTCGCCAGATGCTGTTGCGGTTTTTGTTTTTCATGTTGCTTGTTTCTGAGCTTTGCGCTCAAAGCAAAATTCAGGGCTTTGTATTGGATTCGCTGCAAAAACGACCTCTTGCATTTGTGAGTATTTCGGTTGAAGGATTTCCCAAAGCTTCCACCATGAGCGATATTGACGGACAGTTTACACTCGATTTACCCAATGCTTTTCCTGCAACTATTCAATGTTCATCGCTTGGTTTTAAGAAGGAAACTATTCGATTCAATGAAGCCCCTAGTTCGAAATTGCGCATCGAAATGCGTCCTTCTTCATTACAGCTTCGCGAATTTGAAGTGCGTGCAGGTGAAAATCCAGCGCATCGAGTTATACGACAAACCTGGCAGAACAGAAAGATTCACGACCCTGAAAATTACGATTCATACAGCTGTAATACCTACAATAAACTTGTATTAACAGGTCGAAAAGATACCACTTTTGCAGCAAAAAATGATGAGGATATTCGGAAAGCTTTTAGGGTTGATAGCTTCTTGCAACAACAACATATTTTCCTGATTGAATCATCGAACGAACGCCTGTTTCGTAAAGGAAAGGTGAAAGAAAATGTGCTTGCTTCGCGGGTTTCAGGAATGAAGGAAGCGTCCATTTTCATGCTTGCTTTACAATTTCAGCCATTCGGTTTTTATGCGCCATTGATTGAACTCGATGGCAAGAAACTGCTTAATCCGATTAGTAAAAGCAGCGAGGATGTGTATTCGTTTGTTTTGGAAGACACATTATTTCAAGGTTCTGACAGCATTTATGTGATTCGATTCAAGCCCCGAAAAAATTCGACCATTGAGGGATTGAAAGGTGTCATTTACGTTTCTGCTCCCGATTATGCGATTCAAAACATCATTGCATCGCCCAACGAGGAAAGCAGCACGATGCAAATGACTGTTCAACAACAATACAAACGGGATGAAAATGGATATTGGTTTCCTGAGCAACTCAATACCGATATCGTATTTCTAAACATCCAACTTACTGGACAAAAGACGTTTGGAGAGAGTCGGACATATATTCAAAATGTGAATATCAATCCGAAATTATCGGCAAAACTTTTTGATGAAGTTGAGTTAGATGTTCTTAAGGATGCTTCGAAAAAAGATAGTTTGTATTGGAAAGATGTGCGCATTGAGGAGCTTGGCGAACGAGAAAAACGAACTTATAAATATCTTGATAGTCTATCGAAAGCAGAGAACATCGAACGCAAACTAAAAAGTTTTGAAGCCTTGATTCGTGGCTACATTCCAATTCGCTGGTTCGATTTAGAGATTAACCGCATACTGCGTTTCAATAATTATGAAGGATTTCGACTGGGCGCTGGAGGAATTACAAACGATCAACTTTCGAGACATTTCGGCATCGGAGGATACTTCGCTTATGGATTTAATGACCGAGCAAGTAAATTTGGTTTTGAAAGTCGTTTTTATCTGGATCCTAAACATGAATTGGAATTACGTACACTCTATTCGAACGATGTTTGGGAATCGGGAGCTTCAGTTTTTGAAAATGAGATAAAAACGCAACGTAATGAGCAAATTAGGCAAGCGCTCGTAAGACGCATGGATGCAGAAGAACGAACCGAAGCCCATTTGAGCTGGAGAAGTTTTAAGTATTTACGCAGCAATGTGTTTGTGAGACAATCGCATGTTCAACCCAAATATTCCTATGGATTTTCCGACTTACCCGAAAATACACGATTTTCTTGGTTAGAATCGGGTATTACTTTAACTTATTGTTACAAAGAACGCTTTTACCGAAATGGGAAACTCAAGATTTCTCTGGGATCGAACTCCCCCACTTTTAGAGTGCAATATACTCGTGGAAATAATTTGAATTTGGAGGGTAAAACCAACTACGACAAAATACTGGTTCGAATTGATTATGGCTTCCAATGGAGAAGAATTGGAAAAACATCTATCCAATTTGTTTCGGGTTTGGTAGATGGAATTGTTCCATATGCACGTTTGTTTAATGGTAAAGGAAATTTAACCGAACATGCCGATTTACGTGCCGTTTCGATGAATTGTTTTGAAACAATGAGGATGAATGAATTTGCCAGCGACCAGTTTGTTTCGGGATTTTTTCACCATGATTTTGGACCTTTTTTTAAGATTAAAAAATTCAGTCCGCGCTTTGTAATTGTGCAAAACATGCTTTTTGGAAAAATGTCGGGGAGCAATGTTTTGAATCAAAAAGGAATAACTTTCAATCAAGCCAACAAAGGGTATTTCGAGAGTGGAATCCAGATAAATAATTTATTGATTTTGAATACCGGTGGATACGGAATTGGCGGATATTATCGTTTCGGACATTATGCATCGAGCGAATGGAAAAAAAATCTTGCAGTGAAACTTTCGCTAACGCTGAATTTTTAATTGCAGTCCGGATATTCTTAAAGCAAGATTTATTTGTTAAGATTCAAACTCACTGTATCATTTTATTAACGTTTTGAATAATTAAATACTGTGACATCAATGATGAAATTGACGTTTCTATTTACACTCTTTTGCTTTTGCAACATCGTGATTAATGCTCAAACTCCTCAAGCAGAGCCAAGAGAACTCGATTTTGGCAAGGTGCAAGAAGCTAGTTTTTTAAACTCGTATTTACTTATCCGGAATACAGGAACAAAAGCATTAATTCTACTTCGAGCGGATGCACCACCTGAATTTACTGTTTCGGTAGGGAAGAAAATCATTCCAGCGGGCGACACATTGCATTTAAATTTTAGCATACGACCTATTCGCACTGGTAAATTTAAAGAGACGATTAAGCTTTATTACAATGGAAGTCCCGACCCCTATTCCATTGAAGTGAAAGGTGAATTGAAAAAACTTTTGGCGAAAGATTTATCGGCTTGTGTGAACTTCGATCCCAAAACAGGTTCATTCTCCAATGGAAATGTATCCATTCCATCAATGAGTAAGCACAGTGTTCGTTTTCTGGATTCGACTACTGGCAAGTTGATTAAAGAAGGGAGCATATTATATATATCGCAAACGAGCAGAGAAAAATCGGAACGCTCAACATACGATGGACTCTTGGAAAGCATGATTCCCATTGGACCTTATGCATTTGTCGTCACTGCGCCCGGATATGGAACTTTAATGATGGAAAAATACATTCCTGTAGGAGGAGCAAAAGAAACATTTATGCTTACGCCATCTCCCAAACCAGAAGTCGAAAAAGATTCTCTTCAAAAAGAACCACTTGCAGAAATACCCAAGGAGCTTTATAATTCAACACTGTTGGATGAACGCGTTTACAAGCCAAACAATATTGTATTTCTGATCGACATTTCCGGTTCCATGAAAGAACCCGAGAAACTTCCTTTGCTCAAGCAATCGATGGTAAAATTGATGGGGCCTATTCGACCTATCGATAAGATTACCATTGTTACGTATGGAACCGATGTGCGCATTGCAGTGCCAACGGTATCTGGAAATGAAAAGAAACGCGTGCTCGAATTAATAGATACGCTTAAGGCAAGTGGCGTTACTGCAGGAAGTAAGGGAATCCAAACCGCCTATACAATTGCCAAAGAGCAATTCATTTCAGGTGGAAACAATCAGGTGATTCTTGCCACAGATGGCGCATTTCGAGTGAGTGTGAAAGACCGAAAAATGATAGAACTTTCCTTAAAGGATCCTAATCAAACAACCATATTATCGGTCATTGGTTTTTCGTGCAAACCCGATGCTTTGAAGATGTTAGGGGAATTAACAAATCAAGGAGCAGGAAGTCTAATTCAGGTGAACAATTCCAATCAAGCCGAAAATGCCTTGTTGGACGAAATTAAGAATCGATCGAAACGCTAATTATTTAACGCGTTCCATGTATTCACCCGTGCGTGTATCCACTTTAATTTTTTCACCAATGTTGATGAATAAAGGAATGTTGATTGTTGCACCTGTTTCGAGTGTAGCTGGTTTGAGTGTTTTTGTGGCAGTATCACCTTTTACACCTGGTTCGGTATACGTAATCTCGAGTTCAACAGAACGAGGAGCTTCTGCATAAATAACAGAATCGCCTTCGAAAGCAACGTTTACCTCCATGTTTTCTTTCATGAATTTCGCACTTTCGCCAAATAAAGCTTCTTCGATATATACTTGCTCGTAGGTATCATTTTCCATACAAACAAAACTATTTCCTTCTTTATACAGATATTGAAGCGGGCGCATATCAACACGAACAACCTCAATCTCTTCACCCGAACGGTAGCGATTTTCAGCTAGTTTACCATTCTTGATGTTGCGCATTTTCGCCTGATAAAATGCACGTAAATTTCCAGGGGTGCGATGCTGCCATTCAATGATAACACAGAGTTCGTTATTATAACGAATAAATGTACCAACAGAAACGTCTTGTGTAGTAGCCATATACAATAAATAAGGTCGTAAAGGTATTAATTTCCAATTCGAAATCATCCTTCAATTTTCTTAAAACAATCTAAAAAATAGTGATGATTCCTACTTCTACTAACAACATTACTTAGATTCGTTTTAAAGGAGACATTCTAAATTCAAACAATATCAATCACTCCGCAGGAAATTAACTCGTCGTTATGGACTGATATTGCTGTATTACTTGCGAAAATTGTTTTAATAACTGCGGGTCTCTTTCCAAGGCATTTCCAACAACCACCAAATCGGCGCCAGCATCAATAACATGTTGCAATTTTTCTGCGTCGGTAATTCCTCCCCCAACAATGATTGGAATATTCAACTGTGAGCGCACTAATCGGATTGTTTCTAAAGGAACATGGTTTTCTGCTCCACTTCCCGCCTCCAAATAAATTAGTTGCATGCCCAATAATTGTCCAGCTAGAGCAGTTGAAAGAGTTAATTCAGGATTAGTTCGAGGCAATGATTTTGTTTCACTCACCTGCTCTACAGTGGTTGGCTTGCCACTTTCAATTAATATATAACCAGTAGGAATTACTTCCAAGCCACTTTCAAAAAGGCGCTTGGCTGCTTCAACATGCTTTCCAATGAGTAACTCGGGATTTCTCCCCGAAATTAGAGACAACAAAAGTAATGCATCGGCATTTTCGGAAACTTGCAATTCGCTTCCTGGGAAAATAATTACCGGACGATTTTGTTCTCCTTTTAAAAAAGATATCATTTCATTAAAAACGGGCAAAGAGCAAGAGCTCCCTCCAACAAAAATAAAATCGACAATACAATCTTCGGCAAGCTGTATTAATTCACGAATAGCGGAAAGCGGTAATTTGCCCGGATCAATAAGTATAGCAAACAAGGGTTTTCCAGCATTTTTTGCATCCCAAATTGTTTGAAGCTGATTACCTATTTTTTTCATCTTTCAAAATTATAAAACCAATCTAGTTTTAATTTAAGTAGGGATAATATTCATATTGTTTGTATAAATGAGGTAAGACATTTCATCGGGCATAATCAATGAAAGTTCACATTCCCAACTCGCATCTGGCAGTAAAATTTCGCCTCTAAAACTATTGTACTTATCTTCAATTCCAGACAGAAGCAATTGGGTTGAAAATTCTAAGTTTTTCTTTCCATAAGCTTTATAAAGCGCTTCCTTTCCACCCCAAAAAAGCTGTAGAGTTCGTTGTTTGTCTGGGCAATTTTCTAGGATCGAAAGCTCCGATTGATGCAAAATTCGAGGGGCTACTTTGGCTAACTGAGGCCGAGTTGTTTCAACATCAATTCCCATAGGTTGGTTTGGATGAAAACAAAAGGCAACCCAATTTGCTGAATGACTTAAAGAAATAAATCCCGGTTTATTCACTGACCAGGGTTTTCCATAAACATCATATTCCATTGCATAACCAGAACCCATGGTTTCCTTTATTAGTAGGTCCATGGCTTCCTTTTGAACTTCTTTACTCTGTGATGAATTTGCACCAGGTTTTACATCTTCAATGCGCATCCACGAAACAATTCCGACTCCAGCTAAATTCTCGAATTCCTGTTTTGAAACTCCGCTCATTTCGTATTCATTGCAATATTTGAGGATGTAAATTAACCGATTTTAAAATTAATGTTTACATTTGAATTTAGCTATTCATTATATGGAATACAATATACCAATTCTACTCAAGAAACATTGTATTGCGCTGATTTCATGTTTTATAATTTCTATAAACGTGAATGCTCAGTTCACTATTGACACCACACTTACTCCAACACAATACATCAATAATTTGGTTGGGACGGGTGTTTCATTTTCTAATATCCAGTTCCAAGGCGATGGACAAGCTGTTGGATTATTCAATTATGGTGGAGCTAATTTAGGGTTTAGTCAAGGGATTATTTTGTCGACTGGTCAAGCAAGCATGGCCGACGATGCAATTAACAACCAGCCATTTGGTTTTTTAAATAATGGATTGACCAATATTCCAGAGCTTGCCGGTTTTGTTCCAGGTTGCTTTACTCCTGGAGCAACAAACGATGGGGTAATTCTTCAATTTGATTTCATTCCTCAATCATCACCTATTTCATTTAAATATATTTTTGCTTCTGAGGAATACAACGAATATGTATGCTCTCAGTTCAATGATGCCTTTGCCTTTCTTATTTCAGGGCCAGGAATTATTGGCGAACAAAACTTAGCTGTTGTTCCGGGCAGTGGTGATCCAATTACTATTAATACAATCAATAATGGAAGTGTAGGAATGAGCGGTAACGCCGCTAATGACCCATGTGTAACTACAAATTCGGCGTTTTTTAACATGACTCCACCCAATGATATTGTGTTTGATGGCTATACCAAAGTAATGACTGCAGTTACAACCGTTGTTCCATGTCAGACATACACATTACGCTTAATGCTTGCCGATGGATGCGATAGTGGATTCGATTCAGCCGTTTTTCTTGAAGCAAATAGTTTTGGAGCTGCACCCATCGCTATTTCACAAACAACCTACAATGGAGATACAACAACATATGAAGGATGCGCTCCAGCAACTCTAGAATTTACCATTGACGCAGCACTTCCTACCGATTATACGTTCCCTTTTACCGTCAGTGGAACAGCAACGAATGGGGTTGATTATGCCACAATGCCCAATTCCATTACTATCCCAGCCGGGCAAACTACATCATCTATTACACTTACCGCTTTAGATGATGCGATCGTTGAAGGGACTGAAACCATCAATATCGAATACCTTACAATCTGTGGCACAGTAAGTACAACCGTTTTTATCACTGAAAAACCTCTAATTACTTTAACAACTGGGCCATCACAGTCCATTTGTAGTGGTTCGGGAGCAGTTACAATATCCTCATCTGCAACAGGCGGTCTACATCCTTATACCTATGCCTGTTTGAATGGCACGCCAATTAGTATTAACGATTCAACATATTCGGTAAATCCAAGTACCACAACGACCTATATTTTGCAGGTTAGCGATTATTGCGGAACCATCGATACCGCGCATGTTACTGTTTATGTGAGCACAACACCATCTGCTCCTTTTATAAATGATACCATTTCAACTTGTGTTGGATTTCCACTTATCATGGAATCGACAAGCATTGCCGACTTTTATTCTTGGTCGGGACCTGCATTTTTACCCGGACCGGCTGTTGTAACACCCGATTCTATATATACACTCCCTATTGCTGCTTTAAGTGATGCAGGCATCTATTCATTAACCGTTACTGAAGAAGGTTGTGAAAGTAGTCCCACTCTTTTTGAAGTTATTGTGATAGACGGAAGCTTTCTTCCCTCCATTAACATAAACTCTCCTGTTTGTAAAAACGATAGTGTGTTTCTAAAAACGACAATCCTGAGCAATGTTGAGTATCATTGGTCTGGTCCTAACGGGTATTTATCTAGCACGAATTCCGATACATTATTTTCTGCCATTGAAAGCTACGAAGGTTTTTATCAATTGTATATTGTTATTGGAGCGTGTACTTCTGGAGTAAATCAAAGCAATCTCATTGTGAATCCAATTCCAGTTGCAGATGCCGGTGTTGATTTAAACCTTTGCTCAATGGAACTGGGACAATTAGGGGGCGCTTCTACTCCTGGCTATGCATATTCGTGGCTTCCTACTGATGGTCTTAGTTCCGAACTCGTTTCAAATCCAACCATTCAATTAAGTAATTTGAGTGCTGGAACAATCGATTCTGTATACACCTTACGAGTTGAATCGCTTGGATGTGTGAAAGATACTTTTGTTACCATACATGTTACGGCAAATCCAGTTGCATCGTTTGTGGCTCCTAACCCTGCTTGTTTTGAAAACAACATTTTCGATTTTCAGGCCGAAGGTATTTTCAATGCTAGCAGCGCTCAGTTTTTATGGGATTTCGGATCTTGGGCCGATGTTCAAAACTCTTCCGATCCCAATCCACATGGCATTCATTTTAATGCAACAGGACTTCAATTGGTAAGTTTGACCATTACCGAACAGGCTTGTACAAGTAATGTATATTCAGCACCAGTAAACGTATTGAAAATGCCTGTTGCAAATTTCAGTTCGAGTTCAGTCGAGAGCTGTAGTCCTAGTTTGGTTAAATTCGATAACCTTTCTGATAACGACAATTACCCGTTCACAAGCGAATGGACAATCAGCAATGGACAAACTTCTACTCAATTAAACCCATACATCGTTTTTAATGATCCTGGAATTTATGATGTAACACTTAATGTTACCGGAATGAATGGATGCAGCAATACGTATTCAATGCCTGGATCGGTTCAAATTAAACCATCACCAGTTTCTAGCTTCAATGTCTCACCAATTATTTCTACGATTTACGATCCAGAATTCACCCTGACTGACTTATCTGATTATGCTGATTCTTGCCGCTATGCGATGGGCAATGGAGATACTATTTCTGAATTCGATCATGTGTATACTTATGCCGATACTGGTTCTTATGTAATTACACAAATTCTTAGTAATGAATTTGGTTGTCACGATACTTCCTTCACCAATGTTCGTGTTGATTTTGGTTACAAGATTTTCATTCCTACCTCTTTTTCACCCAATGATGATGGAATAAACGATCGATTTACTGTCTATGGAGAAGACATCAATGACTTTAACATGATGGTATTTAATCGCTGGGGACAGATGCTTTACCGAACATTCGATAAAGAAAATGGATGGGATGGGAAAACACAATTATCGCAAACGTTGGTAGAAAACGACATGTATTTTTATGTGATTAAGCTAAGAGATAAATTAGGTTCTAATTATACCTACGAGGGCAATTTCACTATTTTGCGTTAATCAATTTAACTCTCCGTTTCGTTCAAAATACCTTGAGATTTAAGGTATTGTTTAACGCCATTTATATTTTCTTCTTCGTTTAAAAAGAAATGCGCCGAGACAATACCTTGAATACCTGTTTCGACGAAAAGTTCAGCAAAATCTTCTTTGCTTTGAACTCCCACTGAAGCAAGAACTGGAACACGAGCATTGGAAGTAATTTCTTTGAGGATTCCATTAATGACACTATGATCAGAATATCCTCTTGCTACAGTAGAAACCAATAATTCACTGGCTCCTCGCAATTGGCACATTTCAACCCAATTGAGCAAATCGATTTCTGTTCGAGATTTCCCTCCGTTTAAAAAGATCTTCCAAAGCCCAAACGATAGTCGCGTGTCGATTGCTACTAAAAGCGAATTGCTGCCATGATCTTTTGTTATTTTATTAATCAATTCAGGATTTCGAATTGCCGCCGAATTCACATACACTTTATTCACCCCCAATTTTATCATTTCCTCAACATCACTAATTGTGTGAATTCCGCCTCCAAATACAAAAGGTATTTTAAGTGTTTTGCTAACATCTTTTAGAAATTTGGGTAAGTTTCGACGGCGTTCTGTAGAAGTGGTTACATCCATCAAAATAATTTCATCGGCACCATCGGCCTCAAAGCGAAGCAACTGCTCAATTGCCTCGGTATAACTCAAGATATTGCTTGTATCGGTCAGTGCAAATTGACCATCACTTGTATAAATGCTTGGAATTATTCTTCTATCTGTTGAACTTATCATAGGTAATTGCAAAAATAATCGAATATGCTATCGATGTTACAAAATTTTCAGGTACTTGTTTTAGAAAGAAGAAATAGTACATTCGCAATAAACATATTTAAACCAGTTTTTAATGTCAAGGTAGACATCTTATTATGCAGTTCAAACTTGTAATCCGCTGTTTAATTAAGAACATATTTTGATTTATAAACACGATAATCAATTATTTAAAATTTAAAATCGATGGAAAATAAAATCGAAAGTGCCCAACCAAAAGGTCTTTACTGGCTATTTTTTGCTGAAATGTGGGAACGTTTTTGCTACTACGGAATGCGTGGTTTGTTGATTTTGTATCTTACAAAAACCCTCATGAAAACTGATGATGACTCATTTGCTGTTTACGGAGCTTATACAGCATTGGTATATGCAGTAACAGTTCTTGGAGGTAAAATTGCCGATCAACTTTTAGGATATCGGTATGCAATTATTCTTGGAGGAATATTGATGGCAATCGGAGAGTTTATGATTTTGGGCGGAGGTGAATTCTGGTTAATTCTCGGAATGGCTACAATCATTAGTGGTAATGGCTATTTCAAAGCAAATATTTCGAGTATCGTTGGAAAATTATATAACGATGGAGACCCTAGACGCGACTCCGGATTCACCATTTTTTACATTGGTGTTAATCTTGGTGCATTCTTAGCCACAACGGTTGTAGCTGAAGTAGGAAGTCGATATGGATATGATAAAGGATTTTTATTGGCTGGAATTGGGATGGTTTTAGGTTCTATCATATTTGTATTTGGACAAAAACATTATCAAGGTGAAGGACTTCCTCCAAACAAAGAATTATTGCTTAAACCCAAGTTTGGTCCTATTTCCATGTTGCACTTAACCATTTTAGGAACATTGTGTGTAATTCCAGTATTTTACTTTTTATTGAACAATGCCAATTTGGTCGGTTATCTTTTGCTTGCAACTGCTGCATATGTGATTTACACACTCGTTTCTGCTGGTATTAAAAGTGGACCTGTTTTGAGAGATCGTATGACCGTATTAATATTATTGATGTTTTTCAACATTGTATTTTGGGCATGTTTCGAACAAGCAGGTTCTTCATTGACGCTTTTTGCGGATCGTAATGTTGACCGTCATTTTTTAGGTTTTGAAATTGGTGCTGCAACAACGCAATTCTTTAATCCATTATACATCCTAATTTTCGGAACTATCTTCTCTGTTATGTGGATTAAGCTGTCCAAGATTGGGAAAAATCCTTCTATCCCAATGAAGTTTGGGTTAGGTATTGTGCAACTTGGATTGGGATATTTAATTGTTCAAGTAGGCTCTCAATTTGTAAGTGCCGATTATCAAGTTCCACTTTTCACGCTTGCTGCTTTGTACATGCTTCATACTACGGGTGAGCTTTTCATTTCTCCAATTGGATTATCGATGGTAACAAAATTGGCTCCTAAACACATGACTGGAACCGTAATGGGGGCTTGGTTTTTATCGATTGCTGGAGCCAATTATGTTGCTGCAATTATTGCAAAACTTACCGGTGCCAAAGAAGGTGGCGGTGAACCAGCTTCCGCGGCAGACAGCTTTGCGCAATATGTAGATATCTATTCTCAAATGGGAATTATTACTGTTTGCATTGGCTTGCTATTGATATTGATTTCGAAGCCTTTGAATAAACTTATGCATGGAGTTGTTTAGGTTGACATTTATTTAAATACAATAACCTCTATTTTATGGACTCAACACAAAGTCTCGAACAAATCCGCGATTTCAAAGGAAAATATCCCAAACAGCTTTGGTACCTTTTCTTTTCTGAAATGTGGGAACGCTTCTGTTTTTATGGAATGCGTGGAATGCTTACGGTATTCATGGTCGACAAGATTGTTGGACTTGGAATGGCCGAAGATGTTGCCAACCTTCAGTATGGTGCTACGCAAGCTTTTGTGTATGCGTTTACTTTTATTGGAGGATTGTTTGCCGATAAAATTTTAGGCTTCCGCAAATCGCTGTTTTGGGGTGGTTTGTTAATGATTGTAGGAAGTTTAATCCTTGCATTTAATCCCAAAGATTTATTCTTTGTTGGAATTAGCTTCACCATTGTAGGGACTGGTTTTTTTAAACCCAATATCTCAACCATGGTTGGTGCATTGTATCATGGAAACGATAGTCGCCGCGATGCAGGTTTCTCTCTTTTCTATGCGGGAATTAATATCGGTGCACTTTTGGGTGGATATGCTTGCGTTACCATTGCAAAATCATATTCTTGGAATCTCGCTTTCGGTCTTGCTGCAATTGTAATGACCATCAGCTTACTAACTTTCATTTTTACGCAACGCAGCCTTGGTCCCATTGGTTTGTCGCCCATTCAAAATTCCGGTAAAAAATGGACCGAGTATGCAACATATGCAGGTTCTCTATTAGTCATTCCATTGATTATGGTGATGGTTGCCAAAACCGAATACACCGATTGGTTTATGTATACGATTGGACCTTGCACCTTGATTTATTTGTTTTATGAGATGATGAAATACAATAAAGAGGAGCGTAAAAAACTTATGGCTGCTCTGGTATTCATCGTGTTCTCCATTTTATTTTGGGCATTTTTCGAGCAAAGCGGAGGCTCCTTGAATATTTTCGCAAGTAATAATTTACGTGGAAGTTTGTTTGGCGTTGCTGTCGATCCAAACGGAATTAATAATTCGGCCAATTCATTCTTTGTTATTGCTTTTGCAGCTGCTGTTGGTTTAATTTGGGTGTGGATGAGCAAGCGAAAAATTGAACCCAATACCGTTGTAAAGTTTGGACTTGGTTTCTTATTTCTAGCTGCAGCATTTTTCACATTCTATACCACACGTTTCTTTGCAGATAGCTTCGGAATGACATCGTTAGAAGTTTTCACTTTGGCATATTTCATTATCACATTTGGTGAATTATGTTTGTCGCCAATCGGGCTTTCCATTATGACAAAACTATCGCCTCAACCTTTGCAAGGAGTGATGATGGGCATGTGGTTTTTAGCGAGTGCTTACGGTCAATATGTTGCTGGTTTGTTAGGTGCCGGAATGACTGTTCCAGGAAAAAACGCAACTGCATCCGAAAAGCTCATTTCATATACCTCCGGATACGAGCAACTCGCTATTTATGCAGTGATTTGTGGAGTATTACTAATTGTTATTGCACCGCTTGTTAAGAAACTTATGGGAGACGTTAAATAAACTCCAAATTCATTTTAAAAGCTGCTAAGTTTCGATTTAGCAGCTTTTTTTTTGAATTCCATTCAAGCATCAATACATTTACTGAAAATCAAAAATTATGCGCTTCCTAATTTCTTTGCTATTCGTTTTCCCTTCAATTCTTTCTGCTCAAAACGGAGGCATTCATTGGATCAGTTTTACAGAAGCAATGGCAAAGCGTCAAACGGAGCCCAAAAAGATATTCATCGACATGTATACCGATTGGTGTGGCTGGTGCAAACGTATGGACGCAACAACATTTGCACATCCCGAAGTGGTTAAATACATGAATGAAAACTATTACGCTGTAAAATTCAATACCGAAAAAGAAGGGCCAATTACAGTTAACGATTCAACGTATGAGGTAAATACAAAATATGGAAAAAACGGCACACATGAGCTTGCAGTCATGCTCTTGCAAGGAAAAATGTCGTATCCAACCTTTGTCTTTCTCGACGAACAATTCAATATACTCAGCCCACTTCCAGGTTTTCAAACTCCTGAACAAATAGAACCTGTGATGCGTTTCTTTGGGGAAGGACATTATGTTAAGACTTCCTGGGATGCATTTTCCAAGAATTTTAGTCCTACATGGAAATGATTCTGAATTCCGAAAATGTTTAAATCGAATAACCCGTTTAAAAATACACCGCGCTCACTGCTTGTTTTCTATGTGCTGGTAAGCTATGTAGTGCTTCAATTTTGTTGGTGGTTTTATTTATTATTCGACCTCAACAATCAAATTTACGATTTACGAATTAGTCTTTCCGATTTCATCAATCAGGGCGTAGAATCGGAAATGCCTCTACGCAAAAAACTTTCACAAAAACATTGGATGATTCTGGGTGAAGGACTAGTTTTCATTCTCCTGCTATTACTTGGAATTATTCAAACACGCAAATCTTTTCGCAGGGAAACACGTGTGATTCGTCAACAAAAAAACTTCCTGCTTTCCGTAACGCACGAATTAAAATCACCTATTGCTTCTGTCAAACTCTACTTACAAACCCTCGAGAAACGTGATTTAGATAGATCTAAACAAATCGAACTCATTCAGAAAGCAATCGCTGAAACAAACCGACTTGACCATTTGGTTGAGAACATTTTAGTTACTGCACAAATCGATAATCATGTGTTGATGATTCAAAAGGAGAATCGCAATCTTAGCGATTTTTTATCCGAGATAATCCTTGAGTTTAATGAGAAATATGCAATTACTCTCAAATCAGAAATTCAAAACGATATTAACTTTGGGTTTGATCAATTAGCATTTCGCTCAATTCTTGTAAATCTCATTGAAAATGCATTGAAATACAGTAATTCCGCACCCGATATTTTTGTGAAATTATGGATATCCTCTAATTCCATGTTCGTTTCAGTTGCTGATCAGGGAATTGGCATACAAGAGGATGAAAAATTTCGTGTATTCGAAAAGTTCTTCCGATCTGGAAATGAAGAAACTCGTCAATCGAAAGGGACTGGATTGGGTTTATACATTGTGAAATATCTGGTAGAACATCATCAAGGAAGCATTTCAATTAGATCGAATACGCCAAAAGGGAGTATTTTTGAATTGCAATTTATCTCCAATACAATTTAAATGACTGGTAAAAAAGTAGCGCTGCTTATCCTTGATGGATGGGGGCTTGGAAACGGTACACATTCGGATGCAATTGCTCATGCGAAAACCCCGGTCATGAATGAGCTTTACAAAACACATCCTTCGTCACAATTAAGAACCGACGGATTGAATGTTGGTTTGCCCGAAGGTCAAATGGGAAATTCGGAGGTTGGGCATTTGAATATTGGTGCAGGAAGAGTTGTTTTTCAAGAATTGGTGAAGATTAACAATGCCATTGAGAATCGCAGGATAGATCAAAATCCTGTTCTTGTTGAAGCGTTTCGGATTGCTCGTGAAGAAAATCGAAGCTTGCACTTTATGGGTTTGGTTTCGGATGGTTGCATCCATTCATCCGATAAGCACCTTCATCATCTTATAGCTTTGGCTGAGCAGTGCGGCGTCCAACGTTTTTATGTACATGCATTTACCGATGGTCGCGATACAGATCCCAAAAGCGGACTGAATTTCCTTCAAACACTTCAAACGAAATTATCAACCACACATGGAAAATTGGCAAGTACTGTGGGAAGATATTTTGCCATGGATCGCGATAAACGCTGGGAACGTGTGAAGATCGCTTACAATTTGTTGGTTCATGGAGAAGGAGAAAAAAGTTCCAACATCCTTGAAACAATAACACAACGATACAACACTGGAGAAACCGACGAGTTTATTAAGCCTATCGTTTTAATTGACGAAGACACTCGAATAAAAGAAGGTGATGTTGTTATTAGCTTTAATTATCGCACCGATCGCTGCCGTGAAATAACCGAAGTGCTCACTCAAAGCGACATGCCTGAAATGGGAATGAAAACACTTCCCTTGCATTATGTAACCATGACCAATTACGATGAAAGTTACTCTGGTATCGAAGTAATCTTTCATAAAAATGATTTATCCCAAACATTGGGCGAGGTTATTTCTACCTCTGGAAAAACCCAGTTACGTATTGCGGAAACTGAAAAATATCCTCATGTTACATTCTTCTTTTCGGGTGGACAAGAGAGTGCTTTTGCAGGAGAATCGCGTTTGATGATTCCATCTCCCAAAGTTGCAACCTACGATTTACAACCTGAAATGAGTGCCATTGAAATTTCAGAAGCATTGATTAAAGACCTTCAGGAAAATGCTCCCGATTTTATCTGCTTAAATTTCGCAAATGCAGATATGGTTGGTCATACTGGCGTGTATTCGGCCATCGTAAAAGCGGTTGAAACAGTAGATTCCTGTTTAGAAAAGGCACTTATTTGCTTGGCGAAATATAATTATTCTGTTATAATAATTGCCGACCATGGCAATGCTGATTATGTAGAAAATCCTGACGGAAGTCCAAATACGGCGCATACAACCAACCCGGTTCCTTGTGTTTTAATTGATTCCGATTTCAAGAAAATCATGAATGGAAAACTTGCAGATATCGCCCCAACCATTCTTCGCATAATGAACATTCCCATTCCAGAAATCATGGATGGTGAAGTGCTTGTTTAACGAAGCAAAACCAATAAAAAAAGCCCTGAATGAAAATCATTCAGGGCTTTTTTAAAAATATCAATTATTACTTTATAATCATCACATTTCCTTCAATCGTATTCTTTAATCCATTACGTTGCATCATTTCTACACGATAAAAATAAACACCTCCATCAACTGGACCTGTACCCATTTTTGTTTTCCCATCCCAGCCATTTTCCATATCGTACGATTGATATAACTTCTGTCCCCATCTATTATAAATAATCATATTAAATTCTAAAACATCTTCCCCATATACTTTGAAAAAATCATTGTATCCGTCGTCATTTGGAGAAAATCCGGAAGGGATATAGTATTTATAACCCAACTCCACAACTGCTTGCTTTGTGAGTGAATCAACACAACCAAACTGAGTGGTTACAACCTGTCGAACACTGTAAACTCCTGTATCTGGAAAAGTGTATGTTGTTTCGGCTTGATAAACCGTATCGGAGCGATTAATAATATAGTAAACCTCGTCAGCATCATCCGATAAATCAATAAAATCCATTTCTGGTTGGATTATTTGAACAACATCCGGACTTAATCTGAAATCTGCACGAGGCGAAGGATTAACACTAATTAAATTATTGATGAAATAAGTGTCTTCGCAACCATACTCTGTGGAAACTTTTATTGAAATATCATATTGCCCCGGATTGTTAAACACAATCGTTGGATTATTATTCGAAACAATTGTTTGATCCAAAATGGTCCATTCTATGGTTTTAAAGGGATCGACAGATTCGCTTAAGTTTGAGAAATTAACAATCATTGGACTACAACCAATCAATGTATCGGCAATGAAATTTGCGACAGGCATTTTGTGAATAAGCACCGTTGATTGATATGTATTTCCAACGCAGCCATCTTGTGTAACGGTAAACTGTACTAATTGATTTCCAGTTGAGTTGAATGAAACATCTTGAGGATTTTCATCGGTCAAATTGGTGGTAGCGGGAACACTTGCCCAAGGACCAAAATCCCATTCAAAAGTAGCAGTACTTGTATAATTTCCAGTTGCTTGAAAATCGAAAGAATTGCCGATAAAACACTGCGGTTCTGGAATTTCAAACGCTCCACTAGGTTGTGGTTTAATTGTAACAACTACCGTGTCTTTGGAAATGCACGTTGTTGTGGAAACGGTTGTGGAAGTAGTTACGATATAAGATAAATCATAAGATAAATCTGAGAAATTTGAAACTTCCACATTGGGATTCGGGATATTGCTAAAATCGATTCCTTCGGTTGGTGTCCAACTGTATGTATTTGTATTAGGTAGAGTAGCATCACCAATTTCAACAGGAACGCCAGAACATACAGAAATATCTAAACCTGCATTCGAAGTTGGTAAATCAATTACCACAAACGTCAATGAACCCGAAGGCGACGAACAGCCATTCTCTGTTATAATTAAAGAATAAACTCCAGCCTCAGTTTGCGTTGCAGAATCAGTTACAAGGACATTTTGTGTGGAATCGATGAAGGTATTAGGACCAGACCAATCATATTCAGTTCCTACAATAGGAAGTGGAGCAGGACCCGATAAATTAAGTGATGAAAATTCGCAAATGTTAATTATAGCAGGAGTAAATAAAGGTGTTGTTGGAATAGGATAAATCTTAACATCAATATCATAAGGTTGACTCCAACATCCACTCGAATCGATTCGGATAGAATACTGTCCCGATTGAATTGGAGTCATGGAATTGATGGTTAATGTATTGGATGAAGAAAGTACCAAACCAACAGCATTTGTCCATTCATAGGTTATTCCAGCTTCAAAAGGAACGGTTAATGCCAAGTTATCACCTTCGCAAAGGGTATCAATTCCAGTTGAAACAGGTGTTTGTGGGTATGGATTGATGACAGCCGTAGTTGTTGCTAAAAGACTTTGACAAGTATTGACTGAAATTTGGCATGTATAAACACCATTTCCTTGATCAGATGCTAGTGCTAAAGAAGGATTTTGCAAGTTGCTTGTAAAACCATTAGGACCATTCCAAAGATAACTTGCACCTGGAGTTGAACTCGATGTTAAGTTGAGAGGAGTTCCTTCGCAAGCAGGACTATCATTCGAAATAGTTGGAGTTGCTGGAGTAGGAAACACTAGCATGTTTACCGAACTAATACTCGAACAGCCATTCACTGGATTGTTTGCTGTAACTTGATATACCCCAGACATAGCAGGTGTTACGCCAATGATTGTTGGATTTTGAGAATTCGAAGTAAATCCATTAGGCCCAGACCATATATAAGTTCCATTGGCAACATTGGTAGCAGTAAGCGTAACGTTTTGACCTTCACACGCTGGCCCCGAAACACCAGCAGTAACTGGACATGTTGAACATGTTGCAGGCGCAGTATAATTTCCAATGGCAGCACAGGTATTATCGTCAGAAAACACAACTGTTAATTGCTCCGCATTGGCATTGGATGAAAGATTCGTGAAATTGTAATTAACAGATGCGGCAAACGGAGCATTAAATGTCAAATAACCACCCGAACTGTTTGTAATTGTTAACGATCCTGATGTTGGAGGATTAGTAAAATCAATGGTACCAGCTAAAATATAGGTATTAGTTGTTGGATCACACACTGTGGGGACAGGTGTTGCAGTTACACTACAAAAAACAGAACAATCAGTTGTTCCAGTGGAATTAGGATTCTGGGCAAATGTAATATTTGTTGCTTGTCCCGAGTAGTTGGTTAGAAGCAGCGCATAATATTCACCAGATTGTGCATTTGTAATAGAACAAATTTCTGATGCCGATGCTGAATAACTACAAGAAACATAATTTGCAGCATTATTTGCCCACGTATAATCGAGTACATTGGTACAAATTCCAGCATCCCATTCGGTTTGCGTAAAAGGACCCCAACAAATAAAATCGACATCAAAACCTGAATTAATGTTAATGTTCAATGTTCCAGTTTGATCTACTTTCATGAAATACCACGCTGGGTTTGGAGTTGAAAACAAACATCCAACCTGACCAGGAGTTCCAAATTGGGAAGTAGTTCCTGTTGACGCTGGGAAAGTAATACCACCTGCTACATCCGTACAAAATGGCATGGCCTGTTCGCAAAATCCTGTGGGCGTAACGATTGGAGCTTGACAAACATCGCAGGATAAAGTTGCCTGAAAACCGCTGTTATTTACGGTGGCGTTCGTAGTAAAAACCAAGGTTAAACAACCTGTAGAATTTGTTGAACTTGAAACCGGCTGAGGTACTGTGAATCCTGAAAAGACACCCAATAAATCGGCAGTGGTATTTGCGCCATCATAAACGGAAAGTCGATCGAAGGTGGCTTCTGTGGTGAAACTAGTAAATGATAGAGTAACACATTGGTTCGGAACTCCAGAGCAGATGGTTTGTGTAACATTCGCATTGTCGGGATAATTTGCACCTGCACCTGGATCGGTTAACATACCTCCACAAGAAACTACTGTATTTCCACCTTGGCCTAAAATAATCATGGGTGGACAAGGGATACATGCTATTGTAGCACTAAATCCAGCACCTATTATAGAACCATCGGAGTGAAATGCTAATGTCATACAACCATTCGATGCAGCAGTAGTAGAAATCGGACCTGGAATTGTTGCACCTGCATATATACCAATTATGGATGCGGCAGTACTATTACCATCATACAATGTTAAATTATCGCAGCAAGATTCAGTACCAAAAGAAGTAAAAGACAATTGAACGCACTCCCCTGTTGTTGAACAAATGGTTTGGGTAACATCGGTACTGATAGCATAATCTCCTGCTCCACCTGGATCGAGAATAGTTCCCGAACAGGTATTGATAGTTGCAGCTCCTGCGGTCATGGTATAAGTTTGCGCAGAAGCAAATTGAATGCATCCAACAAACAAAATGGAAATTAGTGTAATTAAAAAGTTCTTTTTCATGATCAGTGTTGATTTGAATTCGTGATCATTTCATTTTTGATTCGCTCCAATTCAATATCCAATTCCTGGTAAGAAAGAATATCAATGGGATTTCCGGGGACACTCAAATAAACGCGTTTCCTTGATTTTGCTTCACGTGCATATTGATAAACATCAAATGTATTGATATCAATTGCCGGACATTCTGGACAAGGCTTTAGCGTATTAATGACCCATGAACGTTGAAAAATATAGTTCAATTGAGCAATTTTCAATGCATCCATTTGGGAAATATCATTGGCGCTGTAATAGCGATTTGCTCGAGAATCTAGTTGCTGTGAAACTAAAGGATTTTGCTGTGCATTTGCACAAAATCCAGTTAATACAGCCAAAATAAGTAAACACTTTTTCACTTCGTTTGAATTAGGGAAAAACAAATATATAAAAAATTATCTCAAAACAAAAGCAGCCCAAATGATTAACTACTTAGATATCAAAGGTTATTCAGAATAAAATTGGTCATTTTAGTATACAAATGCAATCGAGTATTTCCACCATAAATTCCATGGTTTTTATCTGGATAAAATTCAGAATCGAATTGCTTATTTGCTTTGACCAAAGCGGTTACCATTTCAATTGAATTTTGAAAATGGACATTGTCATCACCCGTTCCATGAATCAACAAGTATTTCCCTTTTAAACGACCAACATGATTTATGGGAGAATTATCATCGTAACCCGATTCGTTTTCGGCAGGTGTTTGCATGAAACGTTCGGTGTAAATAGAATCGTAAAAACGCCAATTCGTTACCGGTGCAACGGCAATGGCCATTTTGAATAAATCGGCTCCTTTTGTAATACACAACGAACTCATGTAACCTCCGTAACTCCAACCTTGTATGCCAATGCGAGCTGCATCAACATACGACTGCGAAGCCAAATAAACTGCAGCTTCCATTTGATCTTCCGTCTCCAATTTACCCAACTGTTTGTAGGTTGATTTTTTAAATGCCTCTCCTCTATTTCCTGTTCCTCGGTTATCGACCGAAACAACAATATATCCTTTCTGTGATAGTAATTGATACCATAAATAATTGGATCCGTCCCAATCATTTTCAACGGTATTATGACCTGGGCCACCATAAACAGTCATAAAAACTGGGTACTTTTTAGTAGCATCAAAATTCGAAGGCTTAATCATCCAGCCATTTAAAACTGTTCCCTTCGTGGTTGTAAAATTGAAAAATGTTTTGGGAGATAAGTTATACTCTGCCAATTTATCTTTCAACGATTTATTGGGTTCCAATGTCCGAATTAGCTTACCCTCTCCGCTGTGCAAACTATACTCGGAAGGTGCATTAGCATTACTCTGTTCTAAAATAAAAAAACTAAAATCGCTGCTAAATTCAGGTGATTGGTGTCCGTTCGGGGGAAGCAAATTCTTTTGTCCTTTTCCGTTTAATTTCACAGTATAAAGACTCCGATCCATCGGTGTAGGATTTGCTGCCTGAAAATAAACAAGTCCTGTAGTTTCATTGATTCCATAAAATTCGGTAACATCAAAATTTCCACTTGTTATAGCATTGATGAGCTTTCCATCCATTCCATAAAGATATAAGTGATTGAAACCACCCAATTCCGACGACCAAATAAAACGCATACCATCTTGAAGAAATTTTAAGTTATCGTGCACATCGATGTAGGTTTCAGATGTTTCTTCGAGTAGGGTTTTCACTTCTCCATTGAATGGATTTGCTAACAAAAGTTCAAGATGGTTTTGATGACGATTTAAACGGGTAACACACAATTCGGCGCCTTTGCTTGTCCACTGGATACGAGGTATGTATTGATCTTTATTATCACCAGTTTGCATTTTCACAGATTTTCCCAATTTTGCATCGTACACAAAAACATTCACCATCGAATTATCTTCTCCTGCTTTCGGATATTTGAACGTGTATAAACCAGGATATAAGTTACCATAAGTTTGCATATTGTACTCTTTCACTTTACGCTCATCAGAACGTAAATAGGCAATTTTACTTCCGTCGGGAGACCAGAAAAATGCCTGACTCAAAGCAAATTCTTCTTCGTACACCCAATCTGTTGCGCCATTAATGATCTCATTTTGCTTGCCGTCCTTGGTGATTGCATCTTCCTTTCCTGAAATCAAATCTTTCACAAAAAGGTTGTTATCACGAACAAAAGCCACTTGATTTCCATCGGGCGAAAAAGCGGCATATTGTTGCTTGCCACTACTTAACAAGGCAGCGGTTTTCTTTTCTAAATCGATTACCACATAGGCGCTTCGGCTCGAATATCGGTAAATGGCTTCCGATTCTGTGGGCACAAGCATCTTCTTTTCATTCTTGCTTAGGGTGTAGTCATCAAATGGGATTTCTAATCCGCCAGGAAGTTTAGCACTGTTAGCCGCATAAATATCGCCCACTTTTTGTCCACTTGCGTATGAATATTTCCCAATGCTAACGCCCGAATCATCGAAGTTTAGTGTGCTGTAATGTTTGCCATCTTGCATGGGAGCCACGCCCATAACCATTTCTGGTCTAAACGTAGGACTGGCCCATATTTCTTGTAGAGTTATTTCTTTTTTATTTTGAGAGGAAACCGTTGATGAGACTCCTACAAAAAGGATCAGACTAATAAAAAGTTTGCGCATAGTTTGAAAATTGAATGGATGGTAAAAGTAAAAGAAAATGAGATTGATTCTCATGCATTTTTCCATGGATGTATTTATTGAGAATGATTCCATTGCCCCAAACATTATCTTTTGCTTTTTACTTCGAAGAAAGGTTATTTTTGTTTTTCTGTGAAGGCCTTATTTAACATACGTTCGATTGTTTTTATACTAATTGCTTTAGCCAGTTTGGGTATAGCCGAAATAGTCTTTCGTGTATCCGTTTTCCCAAAACCCAAGGAGCAACAATACATCCTTCAGAATTTCATTCAACAAAGAGAACTAGAACTTGATAAAGAGGCAGAAGCTTTTACGAGAGACTCTAGTTTGAATTTCGCAAAGCTGAAGAAATTTCCATCCAAATGGAATGCATTAGCGATAAAACAGAACATGGCTTTTATTGGTTATTCCGAAAGCACTGTTCATTTCTGGACCGACAATTCAATTTCCGTTTCCAGTATTGGTTTGCAATCGATTGATGAAAGCAGTTTATTACACTTAAAAAATGGTTGGTACCTCGTTAAGCGATATACAAGTAATGATTGCCAAATACTTGGATTTGCTCTTGTTTGCAGAGAGTATTCATACCAAAACGACTATCTTCAAAATGGATATCCGGATCTTGATAAATTACCGAACTCTTCCAATTTATCGTCTTTAAAGGAAGAAGGGACACTCCCAATCTACAACTCAAATGGTACAATTTCGGCCTGGTTTAAGCCAGGGTTAGTTGATTCTGAATCTGAATCCAATAGCAATTGGCCCGTTTGTTTAGCGGCTTTTGGAATGCTCCTCTTTTTGATTGCTATGCATCGAATTGCAACTAAAATCGCATCGAAAAAAGGATTCTTTATTTTCTGGTTTTATTGGATGTGCATTGTAATTCTTCGAATAATCAGCTTTAAGTTCGGATTTCCAAGCCCAATCATCCATTTATCGTTGTTTAGTCCAAACGAATATGCCGCCAGTAATTGGCTTCCAACCTTGGGCGATTTACTCATCAATACCTTACTGTTTCTTTATTCTGCTTTTCTAATCCACCAGCAAGGAAAAAACTTCCGTTTCAAAAGCAATTTATCAAACATTGGAGCATTTATTTCGCTGTTTGTTTTACTCGGAATTGCAGGCTTTATTGGAGATATTATTCAGGGCTTAATCATAAATTCAAGCATCTCGCTCGATATTTCGGATGTGTTTAATTTGACATTAAGCAGCTACATCTCATTCTTTATAATTGGATTGTTATTTGGGTCGCTTTTTTTATTGATGAACCTTGTGGCGACGTGGCTTTTGGAATTGAAGTTATCCACGATTCGTTTCATTGTTTTGATTTTAGTTTCAGCATGTGTTTCGGCTGCATTTTCATTTTTTTTGAATTTCGATTTTTGGGTAATTTGTATCACGTCTTTTATTTTCCTACTAATTTACTTTTTTAGAAATAAGACACTCGGTTATACCTATGCACATGTCATTGCCATCATTGTCTGTTTTGCTTTTTTAGGAACCTATGTTCTTCAGCGTAATACATCAGAACGCGAATTTGAAAAACGGAAATTATTAGCTGGAAAAATATCAGCCGACAGAGATCCCATTGCAGAAAGTTTGTTTTTAGAAGTTGAAAAGAAAATTTTAAACGATTCGATCCTCAAAACATACATGCGCCCATCCTCTATTTCTGCTGGACAAGTTCGTGATTTAGCTCAATTATACTTTAACAGCTATTGGGAAAAATACAGCATCAATGTACAGGTTTTTGGTGCGGATGAATGTCCAATGACAGCGCTTTACACAACCTCAATAAGCGACCCAATAAAATTCGACAGACTTATCGATTCTATTGGAATTCCAACGTTGAGCGATCGTTTTTTCTTCATCGATAATGGATCTGGGCGAATTAGTTATTTAGCTCGATTGCCAATCTTAAATGAAAACAGAGACTCCATTCCTTTGGGAACTTTGTATATCGATTTTCAATCGCGTTTTACGCCTGAAGAAATTGGATATCCCGAATTGTTGCTCGATAAAATGGTGAGCACCCGAACCGACTTAAGCAATTACAGTTATGCTCGATACAACCAAGGAAAACTGGTGTCGCATTATGGAAGTTTTTCTTATGAACTCTCCGATTCACTTTTCAGAAACTACTCACAGGAAGAATATCGTTTTATAAAAGATGCCAAATTTAGCCATCTAGTTTACCGTGTCCGCCCAGAATCATATGTAGTTTTGAGTTTGCCAAGAGCTGGTTTGCTTGGAATACTAACTCCCTTTTCATATCTCATTCTCTTTTTTAGCATACTTTTTCTAATCCCTTTTCTTGTTCGTGAAATTGTATTGAATCGAAATTTAAAACGCATCAGTTTCAAAAGACGCATTCAGCTTTCCATTGTATTTATCTTGTTTATTTCATTGTTGTTAATTGGTGGCGGAACAATTTTGTACATCATTTCCAACAGCAACCAAAAAAATCTCCGGAACATCAGCGAAAAAATTCATTCCCTTCAAGTTGAAACCGATTATCTCATTGGCAAAGACGAAGGTTTAAATCCATTTATTTCAGAAGATATTACCTATGCATTAACCAAACAAGCCAATGTATTCTTTGCAGATGTCAATATTTTTGATCCAACAGGACAATTATACGCATCGTCCCGATCAAAGATTTTTGATGAGGGTTTAGTTTCAAAGAAAATGAATCCTGAAGCATTTTACAATCTCGCAGTTCGAAATACAACCGAGTTTATTCAAGAGGAACATATAGGAAAACTAAATTATTTTTCGGCTTATGTGCCTATTCGAAACTACGAGAACAAAGTAATTGGCTACTTAAATCTCCCTTATTTTGCTCGTCAAAATGAACTTAGAAAAGAAATCGCAACGTTTATTATTGCCATTGTAAACATTTACGTATTGCTGATTGTACTGGTATTAATTGCTGCCATCTTTATATCGAACACTATTACCGAACCTTTGCGTCTTATTCAAGAGAAGTTGAGTAACATTCAATTGGGACGCAAGAATGAAGTCATCGCTTGGAAAGGAAAAGATGAGATTGGAGACTTAATCAATGAATATAATTTAATGGTGAGTGAACTTGCCGAGAGTGCTGAAAAACTTGCTCGTTCGGAACGTGAAAGCGCCTGGCGAGAAATGGCCAAACAGGTTGCTCATGAAATTAAAAATCCATTGACTCCGATGAAACTAAGCACCCAAATGCTGAAACGAGCTTGGGACGACGATGCGCCCGGATTTAATGAACGGATAGCCCGTTACACTCAAAATTTGATTGAGCAAATTGATTCCCTCAGCCACATAGCAACCGAATTTTCGAATTTCGCCAAAATGCCCAATATGGTGAAGGAGAAAGTGGACATCCATTCATTATTATTGAATGCTATCGACTTGCATCAAGGAGAACAAGGCGTTAACATTACATTAGATGTTAATCCGGATGATTTGCCTTGCTTTGTGAATACAGATAAAGAACAAATGCTTCGTGTCTTTAACAACCTCTTTCGAAATGCTATTCAGTCCATTCCAAGCAATCGATTAGGGGAGATATTCGTTCAATTAAAATTATCTGAAAACGCAATTATTTTATCTATTCAAGATAATGGAACGGGAATTTCGGATGAGCTGCGCGATAAAATATTTTCACCCAATTTCACCACCAAAAATTCGGGTATGGGACTCGGTTTGGCTTTGGTAAAGAATATCATAGAAAGCAGCGAAGGTAAAATTTGGTTTGAATCGACTGTAAATGTTGGGACCACCTTTTTCATTTCATTGCCTGTTTTCAACCCTGAAATAGTAAACTAAACTGAATAACTCAGATTGCTTCGAGCATATTTGGGAATAGATTTGAAATTGCTTTAAATAAATAGCTTGTTTAGACTATATTTGCGCCCATTTTCAGAGAAACTATGGCACTAAAATGCGGCATTGTTGGACTTCCAAATGTTGGTAAATCCACACTTTTTAATTGTTTGAGCAATGCAAAAGCACAAGCAGCGAATTTTCCTTTTTGCACCATCGAACCCAATGTTGGAATTATTACTGTTCCCGACGAACGGATGACTGAGTTGTCGAAGTTTGTAAATCCAGAACGCATTGTACCTACAACCGTTGAGATTGTGGACATTGCCGGATTGGTAAAAGGAGCTTCAAAAGGTGAAGGTTTAGGTAATATGTTTCTTGGAAATATTCGCGAATGCGATGCGATACTTCATGTGTTGCGTTGTTTCGACGATGAAAATGTAGTGCATGTTGACGGCCGTGTAAATCCAGTAAGCGACAAGGAAGTGATCGACATGGAATTACAATTGAAAGATTTGGATACCGTTGAGAAGCGCCTTCAGAAGGTAGAGAAGCTTGCCAAGACAGGCGATAAAGAAGCAAAACGCGCACACGATATTTTATCGCAATACCGCGAAGTGTTGCTTCAAGGTAAATCTGCACGCAGCATAAAATTGGAGAAGCAAGACGATATTGAATTTGCAAACGACTTGTACTTGCTTACCAACAAACCGGTGATGTACATTTGTAATGTAGATGAAGCTTCTGCTAAAACCGGAAACGCCTATGTTGAAGCCGTTCGAAATTCGGTTGCGGAAGAAAATGCGGAAATTTTAATCATTACTGCTGCTATGGAAGCAGATATTGCAGAATTGGAAACCTACGAAGACAAAGTGGCTTTCTTAAGTGAAATTGGCTTGGATGAACCCGGAGTGAATAAGCTCATTAAGAAGGCCTATCATTTATTAAACCTTCAAACATATTTTACTGCGGGTGTAAAAGAAGTTCGTGCTTGGACCATTACAACCGGCATGAAAGCTCCTCAAGCAGCAGCGGTAATTCATACCGATTTCGAAAAAGGGTTTATCCGTGCTGAGGTGATTAAGTATGACGATTTTATCAAGTTTGGTTCAGAATCAGCTTGCCGCGAAAATGGTAAATTAGCAGTTGAAGGAAAAGAATATATTGTTCAAGATGGCGACATTATGCACTTCCGATTTAATGTTTAATAAATTCGCCTTGGAATTTGATGCTTATGTAGGAAGCATGTTGAATTAATGAAAAACTTAATTGCTTATCATTTATTTAAAGTGTTTTTTTTAAAGAAAATTTTTCTCCAATAATCTTTCTCAATGGAGTTTCAAAATACCTGTAGCTAAGTCCTGAGATTAAGAGTAATATTAATAGAGGAAAGTAGAATTGAATATAGGTATTTTCGATTTCATATCGATATAAGTAAAATCTACAAATGAGATAAATAGGCAATTGTAGAATGTATATTCCATAACTGATTTCTCCTAAAAAGATTAAGTTTTTATTAATCGAAATCTTTGAAAAAAGACTATTATTCATTGAAATAAGAATTATTAACGGTACAAATAAAACTGCAAGTAACCCATTGTTAAAACTCAAGTTTACAAAAGACACAACCAGAAAGATAAGCATTAGGTTGATGACGATTAAAAGATCAGAATTGAACTTTTTAGAACTCAATCGCTGAATAAAAAATAATCCGGCAATATTTCCAATTATAAATTCATTCAAATGCATGAAGGGGAAATATAACATCAACTCACCAGACAAAGCAGGCGGCTCTTCATAAAAACCATAAAAAACACCAAGTATAAAAAGAAACTGACTAATACCCCAAAATATTAATGCTGGAATAAGTAGCTTTTTGAATGATATTTTGGAATAAAAAAAGTTGAATAAAAAGGGGAAAAGTGCATAAAAGAAGAACTCAACACTAATCGACCATGCCGGAATATTAAAGACAAGTGCTTTGGTTGGAATCCAAGCTTGGACTAAAAAAAGGTTGAGGAAGAGCTCTTTAAGAATAATAGCTTTATTAGATAAAAAAAGGTAAAGAATCATTAATAGGGATGCAAGAAAAAAGGCTGGGTATATTCGCGCAAAACGTTTTTGGATATAGTAAATCGGTGAGATCTTGCCTTTATTTCCATAAGCAACAACCATTACAAAGCCAGATAGAATAAAGAAGAAACTTACTGCAATATTTCCTCTGTCAAAGAAGGGCTTCAAACATTCGAAATTAAATGGAGCAATATTTCTTCCGAAATGGAAATTTATGACAAGGAGCGAAGCAATAAAGCGGGTAAATGTTAATTGGTCAATTCGAATATTATTAAATTCTTTCATAATCAAATCAAAATACAAAACCCATAAAGATATGAATCTTATTTAAATATTAACATCAACTTGCTATTGCAACAATTAGAATAACAATTTCTAATTTTTCACAATGCTTTATAAAGTCATAAGTTAAGAATAATGATTATTTCTATTTGTTTCAACGTGTAACTTATTCGCAATTAGGTACCGAGTAAAACTTTTTATTGATCACATCAAAAGCCAATAAATTTCCCATTCCAGGAATTTCCTTGTAAACGCAACCTGCGTCCAAATTGATGTTGAATTTTCTTAATTTCAATAGTAATGGAAGCGGAGCAGGCACATGTCCATGAACCATAGTGCGATTGCCAATTTTCGTTGGATCAATTTCCATTTTCCTTGTCCATTTCATTGCGTCATAATCAGAAAATGGATCTTCTTTATTGAAGTTTAATCCTGCATGAACGAAGATATTCTCTGCAGTTTCAATATATAATTCAGTGTGCCGAATAAAATCAAGATATGTTTTGGGAATATCGGAAATATGCTTCGCCCCAAAACTATCCAGGGTTTCTTGCCCCCCATTCCGAAGCCAATAATCATGACTTTCGTTACCTAATGATGCATTAATCATCATTTCTTCATGATTTCCTTGAAGCACTTGCACCCGAATTCCACGTTCTTTAATCGCAATAATTTCGTCTATTACTCCTTTCGAATCCGGACCTCGGTCTATAATATCTCCCAACAATATCAAATGGTCGCTGGTGTTCAATTGCAATTTATCCCATATTAAAACTCGGAATGTTTTTAAACATCCATGAATATCACCAACTGCAATCTGCCGCAAATCTGCCATAGAAACACATTGTATTATTTGTACAAATTTATTCTAAAAACAATTATCCAAGGGAAATGTTTAAATGAATTTTTTACATGAAAAAGCATAGGAATAGGCCTAAGAAATAAATCCCATTCCTATTTAAAGGAGACAAGACTTGCTATCTCCTCTGAAACACCAATTCCTTTGTCTTGATTGTACCATTCTTGGAGAGCAAGTGCAATTTGTTCTTTCTCTAATCCTTCGTTTTTACAGTGAGCTACAACGTCAATCGCCCCATGAGGTCTGGGTCCCCAATGCCAATTCACTTCAAATGTATCGGGATTTATACCAATAAGTTTTGGAATCGCCCGACCGCCATTCGTTAAAAACAAATCCATGATATCGAGATGTTCATCACGAATGATAATACGAAATTGGATTGTTGGACTTAAAGCAGCTAATCGCGCCAAAACAGGAGCAATTTGTGCAGCATCACCACACCATAACTCCGTAATTAGAAGCCAAAGTTGACGAGGGGTTTCAGAAAACTGGATGGCGGTTTCATAGTTCACCTGAAACGTTTTAAACACCCGTTTCATTCGACTTAAATTCAATGTTGAATAATGCGCATGCTCGACGGTTTGAATTGGACCAGTTGATTTATTTTCAGCAACTAAATTCTCACATAAACTTAAATAATCTTCCCAAGTAAAAGACTCTTGAACAACTTTTTTAGAAACAAACATGCGGAATTAATCAAGTTAAACGCAAATGTAACCAGGATTTATTTTGTAAAAACCGAAACTTATAAATAAAAAAATCACCGATCATTTCGTTAATAATTCATTGCAGCATAATAGCGTAAGGTTGGATGCATTCCCTACTTTTGTTTTATGGCTGAGCAAACAGATAGCACGTATAACGACGACTCCATAAAATCGCTTGATTGGAAGGAACATATTCGCCTTCGACCGGGAATGTATATTGGCAAGTTAGGAGATGGCTCCTCCCTTGACGATGGAATTTATGTTTTACTCAAAGAATCAATCGATAATTGTATTGATGAGTATGTGATGGGTTTTGGTAAAAAAATCGAAATCACCATCAAAGATCGCATGGTGCGTGTGCGTGACTATGGCCGTGGAATTCCTCTTGGGAAAGTAGTGGATGTGGTTTCCAAGATTAATACGGGAGCAAAGTACGATTCGGTTGCCTTCAAGAAATCGGTGGGTTTAAATGGTGTCGGAACAAAAGCCGTGAATGCGCTTTCGAGTTATTTCAAAGTGCAATCGGTGCGCGACGGCAAAATGAAAGTGGCTGAATTCGAAAAAGGTAATTTAACGAACGAAACTGATATTACTGATACGAACGATTCCAAAGGAACCCTTGTTCAGTTTTTGCCCGATGAAGCAATATTCGGAAACTACAAATTTATTAGCGAGTATGTTGAGAAAATGCTTTGGAACTATGCTTACCTCAACACGGGATTAAGCATTCATTTTAATGGGCAGGTTTTTAAATCGGAACGTGGACTTTACGATTTACTTGAACAAAATCTCAGCGGAGAACCTTTATATCCAATTATTCATTTAAAAGGAGAAGACATTGAGATTGCGATGACCCATGGCAATCAATACAGCGAAGAATATTATTCGTTTGTAAATGGACAACACACCACACAAGGTGGAACACACCAAGCCTCATTAAGAGAAGCCGTTGTGAAGGTAGTTCGGGAATTTTATAAAAAAGATTTTGATGCCAACGATGTTCGTCAATCCATCATTATTGCCATTAGTGTAAAAGTGGTTGAACCCGTTTTCGAAAGTCAGACCAAGACCAAACTGGGTTCTCAAATAATAGCTCCAGACGGACCTGCAATACGCACGTTTGTCATCGATTTCCTTAAGAAAGAACTAGACAATTATCTGCATAAACATGCTGATGTTGCAGAAGCATTATTGCATAAAATTATTCAGAGCGAAAAAGAGCGAAAAGAATTAAGTGGAATTCGGAAACTCGCCAGAGAACGGGCTAAAAAAGTAAGTCTGCATAATAAAAAACTCCGCGATTGCCGTGTTCATTACAATAGCAATCATGCTGTTCGATTAGATACTACATTATTCATTACCGAGGGAGATTCGGCATCTGGCTCCATTACAAAAAGCCGCGATGTGAATACACAAGCTGTATTTAGTTTAAAGGGGAAGCCGCTTAATTGCTATGGTTTAACAAAGAAAATTGTCTACGAAAACGAAGAATTCAACCTGCTTCAAAGTGCATTAAATATTGAAGATGGCATGGACGATTTGCGTTATAACAATATCGTAATTGCTACCGATGCCGATGTTGACGGAATGCACATTCGATTGCTCATGATTACGTTCTTCCTCCAATTTTTCCCCGATTTGGTTAAGAATGGACATTTGTATATCCTTCAAACACCATTATTTAGGGTTCGTAACAAGAAAGACACATACTATTGTTATTCAGAAGACGAACGTCGAGAAGCCATTGTGAAAGTTGGAAAGAACCCTGAAATTACACGATTCAAGGGATTGGGTGAAATTTCTCCGGACGAGTTCAAGCATTTCATAGGAAAAGACATTCGATTGGAGCCCGTTATTTTCAAAAGAGAGGAAAATCTTCCGCAGCTTTTGGAGTTTTATATGGGGAAAAATACACCTGATCGTCAGCTTTTCATCATCGATAATCTCAAGGTTGAAAAAGATCTGGTAGAAGAAGAAAACGAGTAATCGCTTATTCTGTTTCGATTTCGGGATAATAATTGATCATATTCTCTTTCAATTTTCTCTTTTTGAAAGAGTTAAATCACTTTGATATAACCTTAGGTTTCTTACACATGTAAGTCGTATGGACTTTGTGTGCATCAATAGGGCAACTCTTATAGGGAATAACTCGTTTTGTTGGAGAAAATATAGTCATGAAAACTAGACCTATTTTCCTCACGACATTACGTTTTCAATTTTTTGTACTTATAGGAATTTTTCTTTTTTCTATAAGTGCTCAAGCACAAACCGCACAAACATTTGTAGTTGCAGCACCCTCCGAAGCTCCTGCATTAATAAAAGATGACGTCGATAATTTCATCTCATTTTCGCCAGTGAATGTAGAAGGCAAAGTTTATTTACGTTGGATGGTCCGAAACGATCGGAAAGATGGTGTTTATATCATTGAACGATCGGATGATGGAACCAATTTCGAATCCTTAGGTTTTAAAGACCGCGTTGGATCGGATAAAAACATAAAATTATTCTATTCCTGGATTGATGTTGCACCTCCTTCAGAAGAAGCGCACTATCGTATTATGCAAGTTGGTGTTGATCGCACCTATACATACTCTGATGTTGTTCGAGTAAAAACAGGAGCTGCGCCCACAGTTGGTGGCAATGCAAGTAATAAATAATCTGTCTATCTAACGTTCCAAAATCACTTTCATGAAACAACGTTTACGCATTAGTAATCGTCTAAGCAATCGCATGCGCAACCGACTTCGGCAAAGCGCAGTTGTTTTCACATTCGGAATACTCCTTTCAGGCATCTACTTTTTATATCAATTTATTGGAAATGTTTCGGAAGGAAGAGCTCAACAATTAAAGGAACTGAATCATCCCCAAGCAGGTATTTTAGAGGGATTTTCAGGCAGAAAGAAAATCCATATTCATCCAGAAAAACTCCCATCAAATCAGGAATTCAATGATTTTCCCATTCTCGTTAGTTTGCGCTTGGACGAATTGAAATCATCTACTTATGGCGGATTTGTTTCGGGTAGAAATGGAGAAGATATCGTATTTACTTCTACCGATGGACTCGAAATTCTGCCATTTCAAATTGAACGCTATAATCCTGAAACTGGAAAACTAACTGCTTGGGTCAGATTTAAAACATTATCCAAACAAGAGAATGAATGTTACATGTATTATGGGAAATCGGATGCAGTATTGCAGAGTTCCAAAGCCACTTTCGATAATACTTTTCGAACTGTTTGGCATCTGAATGGCGATTTTCAAACGGCAGGCTCGCTTCACATTCCAGGTGAATTTAAAGGAACAACAGACGAAGAAGGGCGTTTTGGCGCAGCAAAAAACTTTCAGGCAATTGAAAAAGGCATGGCGGTTTTTGAACCCAATGAAGTCCTCAATTTCTCAGGCGATATTTCAGTTTCTGCATGGATTAAAAACGATGGGAGCGCTTACGATCAGACAATTATCAGCAACATGTCGTTTCATGGCGGCTTTTGCTTGTGGATCGATAATGACAATAAGCCTGTATTTGAAATTGCTGATTCAAAAGGCAATACAGCGTCACTTCGGAAATGTGCATTCGGGACCCAACTTGAAAAAGGAAAATGGTATCAATTAACCGGAGTTTATTCGGAAAAGCAAGATTCTTTATTGCTATTCGTAAATGGCAAACTCGACCGTTCTGAAAAATCGGAAATCGAATACACATCGGGCAAGAACATTTTTGTAGGTGTAGGTCCAGATCGGAAAAGTAGTTTTATGAATGGATTTGTTGATGAAATCCGAATCGCATCGAAAGCCTTTTCAGCTGAAGAGATTAAATTGTTTTATGATTCAGAAAATGATCCAGAATCATTTTTCAGTGTTGATGGAAAAGAAGTATTTAGTGCATCGCCGAGTTTAACCCAGTTTGGAATTGTTGATTTGAAAGAGAATTCCGGACATGTGGTTATGAATTGGCAGACTTTGCATGAATCGAACCTCGATTATTTCAGTTTGGAACGCTCAAGCGACGGTATACATTTTCAACAAGTTGCCCAAAAACTGGCTGCAGGAAAATCGGACGAAACGCTCAATTACTTCCTGATTGATCCTGCTCCTCTTTATGGAGAATCTATTTATCGCGTTAGAGCTCGCAGTTTCAAAGGTGAAAGCACTGTAACGTCCATTCGCAATGTGCATTTCGATATGCCCACCGCATCTCTGGGAATTCGCTATGTAAGTCCCAATCCATTCAAAGAGAATTTCTCCGTTTCCTATCGTTCATTAAGCGCTAACGATGTAAACGTAAAAGTCACAAGCATTAGTGGTCAAGTTATGTATTCTGGAATAATGCAGCCAGAAATCGATCGTGACAATCATTTTCAATACAAAGAGGCCGCATCATTAAGACCCGGAATTTATTTCTTAAGCCTTTCGCAAGGCGATGAGCAAAAGACCATCAAAATAGTAAAACAGCTATGAGCCAAAAAACGATTGATTTTTTAATCGAAACCAATCATTCTTACATCAGCGATTTCTGTTATCATCAATAACAAAAACAAATTTCCCAATAATATCAATACAAGCAGCGAATTTACCAAAGTCCATACAGCAACAAACTTACATCTGTAATGCTTTACTGCAGCTTTGGACTTCTTCGCTAAACCCCACAAATACCTTTGACGTATCAAACTGCAAAAACTCATACACTATGAAACGCACATACTTTTACTCTTCAATTATCGCCGGACTGATGTTGCTTTCAACAGCAACCCAAGCAGATGCTCAAGCAGTATCAAATTCAGGTGAATCCCTGTTAAATAAGTCGTCTTTAAAACAAGATTCGGCAAACACGTTCATTTCTTTTTCACCAGTCTATCTCGATGGTAAAACATACGTTCGTTGGTTGGTGAAGAACGATAAGAAAGACGGCGTTTTTGTTGTTGAACGTTCTGAAAATGGAACTGATTTCGAAGCATTGGGATTCCGCGACCGCGTTGGAACGAAACTTTTAGTAAATCTATTTTATTCGTTTGTTGACGAAGAACCATTACAAGGCGACAATCATTATCGTGTTATGCAAGTGGGCGCCGATAACACATACCGCTATAGTTCGGTTGTTAAAGTAATAACACCTGTGCAACCTCAACAAGTTGGATCATCGGCAAATGTTGGAACAGAAATCCCCCTTGAATCGAAATAATATCCATAAAACAATCTCATGAAAAAGCACTCTACCAGACTATCACATAAGATAAAAACTAAAACGAGTATCCGCTATCGTTTTGTAGCAGTTACTGGAGCTCTCGCAGTTGGAGTTTTCTCCCTTGCTCTCATATACGATATGCTAGGAACAGCAGAAGTATCGGTTGCAAATAATCGTGTGAACGGTATTGAAACACTCGCAGAATTTAAGTTTCGTAAAGAAATTCAATTCGATCAAAGTCAATTATCAGCTAACGCATCCTTGAAAGATTTTCCTGTGATGATTAACATTCAGGACAATGACTTAAAATCGGTTTCCAATGGAGGAAATGTGATCAGTGATCAAGGATTCGATATTCGATTTACCAAGTCGGACGGTGTTTCATTATTGGAATATGAAATTGAATCGTACAATCCGCAAACAGGAGAATTACTTGCTTGGGTAAAAATGGATGAATTAAATAGTGCTAAAACAGAACCGGTATTTATTTATTTCAGCAATAAATTTGCAGCCGACGAAAGTTCTCAAAACGCCTGGAATAAAACCTATCGTGGTGTTTGGCATTTGAAAGGAGCTTTAAGTTCGAAGATTCCTCATTCAAATCAATTTGCTCAAGAAGTAAATCCAGCTGGCGACAAAGAAGTTTATATCGCAGCGGAGAAAAATTCAAGTCAGTTTGCCAATTTAAATACAGCTGAAGATGTTGAAATAACTGGAGCTGTAACTGTTTCTGCATGGGTTTATCTAAATGATAAAAAAGAGCAAACTATTATTTCGAAATACAGTGATTTTAATGGTGGATATCGATTGGGAGTTAATAAAGACCATCGTCTCGAATTTTGGATTAATAATGAAAATGCAGAACATGCATCCATCGGTGGAAAAATTGGTTCCGAACTTTTAAAGAATCAATGGTATCATATTGCAGCAGTTTATTCGGATGCAGGAGATTCGATGGCGACTTACATTAACGGAAAACTTGATCAATCGACAAAGACAGAAATAAGCTTAGCTGGAAGTTCCGAACCACTACAGATTGGTAGAGAACCGGCAAGAAAAATCTTCTACTTCGGCGGTTTATTGGACGAAGTTCATTTAAGTAATGTTGCAAGAAATACAGCTTGGATTCAAGCAGAATATGCTAGCGAAGTAAATCCGAAATTGTTTGCAAAAGCAGGTGCAACGGAAGTTATTGAACAACAAATTTCAATGAGTTTATTAACCTTCGAAGGCGAAGCTCAAGGAAGTACTGTTGAATTGAAATGGCTAACCGCAGTGGAAATAGAAAATGAGAAATTCACTATTGAACGCTCAAATGACGGAACAAATTTCGAACCTGTAGGAACAAAGCCAGGGGCTGGAAACAGTAACGAGGTATTGAGTTATTCGTTTAGAGATAATAACCCGCCACTTGGCACAAATTATTATCGTGTAAAACTAACTGGATCGTCAGGTGAAGAATATTCGATGATTACACCTGTAAATGTGGAATCGGCAGGAGAGGCAAATATTCAAATATTACCAGCTCAACCTAACCCATTTCACAAAGATTTTCAAGTTGAATATAGCGTTCCTAATAATGGATTGGCCAAAGTAAAACTCATGAGTTTAAGCGGCGAAGTAATTCATCAGGAAGACGTAAGCTGCGAGAAATCTTCTATGAAACAATTCATCTTCAAAGATGAAAAAGGATTAAAACCAGGTGTGTATCTCTTCAGCGTTGCGCAAGAAGAAGAATCCAAAATGGTAAAATTGATAAAACGTATTTAAAACTTTTCTAACCTCAACTTCAAAAAGCCCTGTTGCAAGAAAATGCTCAGGGTTTTTTATTTAATGGAAATTGATAAGAAATTAGTTTTTATGCTATTAAATTAAATTAAGAAACAATTCTTACTTACAATAAAAGGAATTGCCTGCTTCGATTATTGCTAAAAAGCTTGATATCATTCGCATTTAAAAATATTTCAAAGGAATCAATAGCTAATTTCTTACAGCAGTAAATCGTAAGGGTTTTATGAAATATTCATGCGAAACGGCTGAAATACATTTACGTATCAATAAACAAAAAGCAATTCAATAACATGAAAATCACATCAATCAGCTCATCGATTCATTCTATGAAGTATTTAATCATAATGTTGATAATTTCTTTATTCGGCATCTCCGCTAATGCTCAAAATAAAATGGGAAAAGGACTTATTGGAAGCGCAGAATTAATCCCAGATAATTCCAATTTATTTGTTTCTTTTTCTCCAATTTTTACAGGAGGTAAAACGTATGTACGCTGGTTAGTTTCGAACGACGAAAAAGATGGAATTTTTATTGTTGAACGATCGACAGATGGAATTGAATTTGAAGCATTAGGATTTAAAGATCGTGTGGGCTCTCCTCTTTGTGTTAACTTATTTTATTCGTATGTTGATGAAGCTCCATTAACTGGTCAATCGTATTATCGAATTATGTCGGTTGGAACAGACCAAACATTTACATACAGTGATGTGGTGCGTGTTCAAGGAGAAATTATTTCTACACCGGTTGACAATTCTGCAATAAACACATCAGAATAATAAAAACTGTAACCCAATTATATTGTATTCGTATCTTTAAAATTATGCGAATAAAGCGTTTCAATTTATACTAAGCGCAATCGAAAATTCTGTACATGAAAAGAAAATTACATTTTCGTACAAAGAATACATTAAAACTAAGTAATCGATTAAGACTCGTTTATTCAGGAGTTTTTTTATCTGTATTACTTGTTTCAGGTTGGCTTATATACCTGAACTTCACAAAGCCGAAAGAAGGTTATGCCAGTGAGCAATCGCCTTTATTAGATTTTAGCTGGAAAAGAAAAATTCAATTCGCAGATCAATTAATTCAAGCGGATGAAATAGTAACTGATTTCCCATTATTAATTCACATCCGTGATTCGGAATTTCGCTCAGTAAAATATGGTGGTAAAGTTATTCATCCCAACGGATACGATATTCGATTTACGAAGTCCGACGAAAAAACAGTACTTCCATCGCAAATAGATAGCTATAACTCACAAACAGGCGAATTAGCAGTTTGGGTTTTGTTAGATACTCTATCGGCAAAGAGCAACAAGGATTTAACCATTTTTTACAGTAACGCAACAATCCGATCGGAACTTCCTTCTATTTTATGGAACGGAATATATCGTGGAATATGGCACATGAATAATTTGCATGCGTCAAATAATCGCAAGTTTATTGCTACCTCTTTTGGAACCAATGAATATGAGGGGAAAATTGGAAAAGCAAGACTGTTCGATGCATCACGAAACGATGCAGCCTATTTTCCAAGTTCGAATGATTTTAATTTAACAAATAATTTTAGTTTTTCTGCTTGGATTAAGTTGAACGAATTAGGACGCGAACAAGTTGTTTTTTCTAACGAAGACGGCATATCTGGAGGTTATAAATTCTTTATTTCGAAAAACAATAAATTGGATATCGAATTTATTGATATCTCAGGAAAACATATTTCAATTTCTCAATCAGCAGAAGGTATTACTTTAGAAAAAGATAAATGGTATTTTATTTCAGGAGTTTATTCAAAGAAAGAAAGTCAACTAATTACCTATTTAAATGGTAAAGAGGACCGGAATATATCTATCATTGAATCGCCAGGAAGTTCGCATTCCGATTTACAAATTGGACGCGAGTTAAACAACAATCAATCATATTTTAATGGAATAATCGATGAGATTCGGATTTCTGCTGATTCATTTAATAAAACGAGATTTGCGGCAGAATATAAAAATCAATCGTTTAGTGAGAAACTTTTCAAGGTATTCAATTCAGAAAAAATTGACATAAGTACGCTTTCATTGAAACGCAACAAAGCGGGAATAAACGAACTAAATGCTCTTGAAACTTCCAATCAAGAAATTGCAAATAATTTACACGCAAAGAAATTGTATTTATCCAATCAAGCTCCGGGTTCATTAACATCAAGCATCGAAGCGTTGCAATCGCGAATGGATTATATTCGTCGTGTTTCGAACGAGAACCTTGAATAATAAACGAATACAAGAAGTTTAAATCAATTCGTATTAGAAATTGATGTTGAAATAACCTAGTTGAAGCACTTTATCTATTCTTGCGATTGTATCTAAATCCACCACCATCACCAAGATTAAATTTCACAAAAATTTCGCTTGCACCAAGTCTGTTTGAATTGGATGTTAAATTTGAAACGGTAAAATCATAAGCATATCCCAATGAAAACTGATCCCAATCAACAGATAATCGACCAATGTAAGAATCTTTTAATCGAGTAAATAAACCGAGTGAGAAGGATAGTGGTCGTTCATTTCCTGTATAATTTGATCCGCCATTAAACTTGTATTTATAGGTTGTGCCAAATAGAATCTGCGAAAAGCTTCCTTGCCTTTGATAATAGAAACCGGGCATAATAACTCCATCTGTTCCATTAATTGATATTTCGGCATTTGCAAAAGCTGTATACCGGAGGGGTAATCTTTCTGATTCAAGCTCAATAAATGAATTGTTCGGTCTTGAGAGATGAAATGCAGCAATACCAATATTTACTCGTTTGTCTGCATTTTTTGCAACTCCTTTTATTTTTTTATAATAAGAATACAAAAGCCCTGCTCCTGCATCAAAATATCCAAATGATTGGTTATTAAAATCCTCTCCACTTGATATACTAGAATTGTAATTTAATCCATCGTATTGGGATGTCCATTTACCATCTATGTTATCAAACGAATTCTGGCAATATCCCACATTTGCTGCAAAACTGAGTTGATTTCTATTATCTATTCTAATATGATCGGCGATAGATATTGCAACATTGTTTGAAACCATACCCATATCTCCAATACGATCGTTGAAAAAAGTTAGTCCCATGCCAAGAAAATTACTCTTACTTGAATTATCCTCAGTAATACGAGCATCGAAAGAAGCGTAAGCTGTTCTGAATGAACTTCCTAATTGCCCCCATTGAGTTCTGTATGCAATATTTGCCTGCAAACTTGAGTTGGCTCCAGCCAAAGCAGGATTTAAAATCATGGGCGCATTTTCTGTATTTGAAAAATGAATGTCTTGCGCCAACAATGTTTGCGATGCTGAAATAAATAGCAGAAATAAGTAGAAGTTAATTTTCATTTTCTGTCAACGTTTTAATTAATTGATATGATTTATTTTAATTTACTAAATTAAAAATCGGAAATTTCGAGGGGTTTCTAACTCTCAATAAAATTAGAATCTATCGTCGTTTGATAGCTTAGGTTTTAAGTATTCATGTAATTATTGTTTTTTCTGTTATTTCACCAATGAAATAGTTCCTTTTTTGTTCACCACTGTTCCGTCGAGTTGCAAAATGTATAAATTGTATACATAAGTACCTGACATTGCTAATTCATCCTTATAAAAGCCATCCCAACATTTGGTAATATCTTCTGTTTCAAAAACTTGCTCCCCCCATCGGTTGTAAACAACAAATTTGAGTTTATCCACACAGTTGCTGAACAAACAAAGAAGTTCGTTTGCAACAGGTCCTTTTCCGTTAGGAGAAAAAATGGTGGGAATAAATGGTTCATTGCATCGAATATCGACTTCTATGCGGATAGTATCCAAAGTTGTGCATCCAAATGCATCTGTTCCCATTACTACGTAGGTGATTGTTTCCGTTGGATTTGCGATGGGCGATGGGCATGTATCACAACTTAAGCTATCGGTTGGGTACCAAGCATAATTTACTGCACCCGATGCTAACAACTGCAATGACTCCCCCTTAAAAATAGTTGCATCAGATGGAATAACAGTTACATTGGGCAGAGGTAAAATAGTAACATTTACCGTTACAACACTATCACAACCAGCTGAAGTAGGTAAAACGAAATTGTAACTTCCGCTTTCGTTAAAAATTTGTCCTAAATCGTTTTGGTAAGGACCGCAAGCGTTAATGTTTTGCTGGCTTGAAGTATTTTGGTTTACTGTAAGATTTAGCGTAATAACACTATCACAACCAGCCGCTGAACCTCCAGAAATGGTAAACGTAGGTGAATTGGTAGATGAAGAATAGGTATTCCCATCAATCCAGGTAAACGACGAACATGCCGATTGAATGTCGGTATTTGGAACAAAACTATTAACGCTCAAATTCAATGTTGCTATTGAATCGCAGCCAGCCGAATTTGTTAAAGTACTGCTTTGAGAACCCGCGGCATTGAACATAATTCCATTCCAAATAAAAGGGAGCTGAACATCGCAAATGGCCAAATTGCTTGTTGAAGTTAATTGATTTACAACATTTAGATTTAAGGTAGCTATTGAATCGCAGCCTGCTATTGAGGTTAGGGTTACACTTTGAGAACCAGCGCCATTAAAGGTAACTCCATTCCATAAATAAGGTAGTTGAGCGACGCAAGCAGTTACATTTGTTGTAGAAATCAGCTGATCCAAAACACTTAAATTCAAAGCTGCAAGCGAATCGCATCCGGCCAAACTAATTAATGTTAAACTCTGAGTACCTGGACCATTAAAAGTTAAACCATTCCAATTGAAAGGCAGTTGCGCATTGCAAATAGTCAGGTTTGTGGTTGTAGATGTATCTGTTTGAATTGTTAAATCAAGAACGATCGTTGAATCACATCCAGCCGAATTCAATAAAGTATACGAGTATATACCACTCTGAGTGAATATTGTTCCTAAAGGATTCGTAAAGTTATCGCATGTTAAAAGAGAAATACTGCTAGAATCGGAAGAACATTCTTCACAAGGTAAAACTTGATTAGCAGCGTTTATAGTAAATTCTGTACCTGCATTATCGGTAACTCTAGCTGGAAAAATTGATGGAGCAGTCGCATTAACACCCGTTGCATATTCGTTCCATGATGCAGGTGTATCGCATGATTCAGCTGGAAAGAAGCCATTTAAACAATTACCAAAAAACCAGGTGTAACCGCAAGCAACACATTCGGCTTGATTGGTAATTGGAATGTTTGCTGCTGGCGTATAATATGACCATGAATAAGGAGCCGTTCCGCCTTCAACACTATACGTTCCATTAGACTCCTCGCATACATTTAGGGCAGTACAACTATTTACTATTAACGTTACAATCTCGCTTCCACAAGGTAATTGATACGTAATAGAAAATGTACCAACACCAGCCGAAGCGGGATTAAATAATCCTGTTGCACTTACGCCAGTGCCCGACCAAGTTCCTCCAAGACTTCCCACTACTAGTTGTATTGGAGAATCATTCGTGCATAAATTAGGAACTTCACAAATACTTGTATTACAGCAAACAGGAACTTGAGGTGCACAGGCAGAAACAGCAAAAGACTGAACACCTCCCGAACGATTGTTTTGATCCTGATCGCCCGTTGTACCACATGCAATTAAATCACCAGCAGTAGAAACTGCGACATCGTACACTTTAAAAGTTGTAGGATAATTGTTCAAAATACTGAGGTTTTGATCGAACCGATATACTCCATTTGTTGAACCCGCATAAATATTCCCGCAGTCGTCTATATCAAGGCCACTATTGCCCAATGCAGTTGTAGTTCCAAAAAATGGAACGGTGGTCACAATAAAACTACCACCCGGAATGATGACACTTGAAACAAAATCCCCAGTTATCAAATCACGTTTTTCAAGAATATCTCCACGGTTAACAAACACGAAGTCTCCATACGTTTTAATCGCCTGCACACCGCTGTTGCTGTATCGAAAGTTTTCACATTTGTAACCAAGCACATAACCTGTTGCCGTTTTCTGATTACTAAATCCCTCTCCGCCACATGCATTTAAATTCTGATTAACAGAACCAATTGTATCATGCGTTAAGTAATAATATCTTCCATTTTTACTGGAAGTAATTGCACGCACTTCATTTCCTGCATTTATCCCACCCAATGGAGGTGAAGATGAAACTTGAAGATCATTTAATACATTTCCAGAATTTAAATCAATTTCATAGAGATACGGAATTGGTTGAAAAGAGCCTCCTGTTCCACCTACCATTAATTTAGTTTGATCGCAATTGAAACTAATCGTCCAAAATTCGGTTAGGCTGAATAAAGCACCCGGGTTTGGATTGTTCCATGCAACAGTACCGGAAGTATTTACTTTTTGAATTGCTACGTCGGTGCCTTGAGTTATGTATGTATTTCCATTTAAGTCTGTAGCCATGGCACCCAACCAATTGGTTGTATCGTATGGTGTATTATAAGTCCACTGTAATGAACCAGCCGAATTATATTTAAGCAATTGCATTGGCATTACACCACCAATAATATAAACATTACCTGCTGCATCGCGATCGCATTCCCAAACACAATCCCAATTAGTATTGAAAGATGGAGTTTGAATCCAAGGGTCAATTTCGAGAACTTGTGTTGGATTTGTATTGTTTACAAAAAAAGAACTATACCCTGAATGGAGCAGAAAAGATGAATTTAATAAAACTGATGGAGCATCCTTGTAGAAACACACTGGGGCATGTTCTGTTAGCAAACCGAATTTTGTTTTGGAAATTAATTGCCCCTCGTCGTTAAGCTTAGTTTTTTTGGATGACTTTAATCGGGCAAGCGAAATATCTGCTCCAGGTTGAATCTCTAGACTGTATTTGAGTCCTCCTTGGGGATGAAATTCATAGATTACATCAATTCCGGGATAAAGATTTTTACAACGTACTTTACGACCAGATGATATATTGTTTTGATTGACATGATGTCCATTTGCATCTTTAAACCAATAACTATGATGAAATGAATTTACATCTTCCAATACCGTTTCAGCGTTAGGATTAGAACCTATCCATTCATATTCAACAAGATCACGAATCACCTTAGAATCTCTCTCTGAATGCTCTTTTCGTTCTTCTTCAAGCCATTCGCCCGGTTTAGAAAAATCTTTTTTCCTATGTTCTTTTAATTCCTCATTTCTGAATTCGGCAATTTCATCGAATTGAATTTCTCGCATTCGAATAGAAAATCCATTTGAATAAACTAAATAGTCTTCGTTATTTCCATCATATATATAGCGAGGTAACTGATTAGTTTGAGATTTAAAATGATTGAACTGATTTCTGTTTTCAACAAAACCTCTGTTTTCAGATGGTGAGTGGTTCCAATTTTGAGCTTCTATTGATGTATTAAACACTAATAAAAAACTCAGAAAAAATAAACGGTAAGCGTTACCCATATATTTATAAATCGAAATGTAAAAATCAAATATAATGGATTATTTAAATTTATCCATAAAATCAATATTACAAGATGAATTCTATAATGAATGACATTTATAGATTTTTGATTAGATATTAATTCGAATTTAAATTACACATAAACAAACTGAATTTTTTGAAATAAAAATCCCTTTACGGATTTCAATCCGTAAAGGGAAAACTTTTCTTTCGATCTAAATATTATTGTTGGATACCAAAAATCAACTCACATCAATATCCCAATTTTTCAGGACTTTATTCTTCTCATTCACCACACGAACAACATATTTCCCAGTTTGAAATTGTCCAATGTTTATTCCAATGGGAATGGAAGTATTTCCGGCAGGTTGATCCACATACAATTCAACGGTATTGATCACGTTGCCTTGTGTATCGGTAATTTGAACAGCTAAATTTTCACGCTCCGGATTGTAAAACTGAAGCAACCCCGAGGCATTAATTGGTCTTCCCGAGAACTCCATATCATCACCACTCGCTGCAGCTTCGTATTTAATTTTATACCAACTCGATTTAATGCCTTCGAGCTGACAAATTAAATTAGTTACTTTTTGCTGAGTTAAACTATCGTCATGATCAGAAAAAATAGATCCAATTTGATGTTTGTTCGTAAAATGCCACACTACATTTTGATAGAAATACTTCGAAATAACTTTTTCTTCATTCATGGTATGTAATGTTTGAATCAAGAAATCACTTCCCATTTTAGTTTCTACAAAGTTCAATCCTTCTTTTGGGCTACCGGCGCCACTATTACCGCAAACGGCTTCTACCCAAATATCTTTTTCCTCTTCCGGGTCTAAACGAATGGCAACAGGCCGAGTAACTACAAACGGCTGCACATTCCCTGCTACGGGCATAAACATTCTACCCGATTCTAAATTAACCGCTAAATTCTCTTTTTTACGATTTTTCAGATGCAATTTCATTCTTCTATTTCCACTGTATTTGGCCTCTACTTTGAATTCAACAAAGCGCTTTTTCAATGCATCACCAAATTGAATAGATTGTGCTTGCATGTTCAAACTGATCCCCAGCATGATCAATGCTATAAATGATTTAGTTTTCATGGTTTATTTAGTTTGATTGGTTAATACAGTTAATGCTAATTTCTCTGATTTCAATTTTGCAAGTCGGTAACCATTGTCTTGGGGCTCGTCGGTTAGATCTACTAAAGCACCAACCAAAAATTCCTTTTTTGATAATTGACCATTTTCTTCCAGTGTTAATTGTATTCGTCCATTAAATTGCAAATCACTCGTAGGAATTTTAATTTCTTCAACTGATTTTTCGAACGATTGATGAAAAACAACACTCGGAAATTGTTGCGAAAAATGAACCTCTTTAATTTTCACATCGCCAAATGTTTTTAATTCAATGCCTTTTTCAGCACTTTTCTTTTGTTCGAAATAGGCATACATACCAGGACATTTAACTAAAACAGTATAGCCAGAACCACCTAAACTAAAAGTTGTTTTTTGAGGAATTTCATCTTTAATCCAGCAATTCTTTGCAGCATGCCACATATACCATGCTGCGTGTTCGTATTCCTTTTTACTTTCCATTGGCAGATTTACACGAAATCCTTTATCGTAACAACGTTTGGAATTAATTCTAACATCAAGAGCTGCAATTAAAATCATCGCTTCTCCTTTGTCATTAATTGTATTAAACGATTCATTAAGTTCGTCGAATTCAATTTTCCGATAGTCAATTTTGGGAGTTTGCCCTTGTGCAATAAGCATCACGGGAAACAACATGTTTATGATTAGTGCGAACTTCATACTGTAAATTTTAGGATAATGAATAAAAGAATCGAAATGAATTTTATTTCTAAAAATGTTTAACGCGAAACATACATATTACTTTTCTCAATTAATTTAAGAGTACCCGCTTGAGAAGGGATTAAGCCGTGAAAATATTGGCGTAACTGTTTGTTATTTTCCAGACTTTTAGTTGAAGTAGTTTTATCGAAACACGAAGTCAAGGGAATAGTAATAACTTCAGACTCCTCTCCTCGATCGCTTATAAAACGTGCTAAAATTGAATAATCAGAACTCTCTCTTTCATGAGATATAATAAGAGCTTTGCCTCCCAAAACAATTTCCGCTGGATAGATTAATGAATCATTACGTATTACAAAAGCTTCCACAATTCCCAATTTTTCAGGTGCAAAGATCAGCTCCATTGAACTTTTATGCGGCACTTTACTAATTCGGTAATTCCCAGATTTTTTCACCCACATTGAAAAGTAATTCAAGCCGTTTAACTTTTCATTATTAATTGTTACCGAATTTAATTTCATCCAGCAATGAATATCCTCTTGATATTTCTCAAGAATTAATTCTTTATTAGAAACTTTCCCTTTATATGGAATTAAAACATTCTGACTTTCATTTCCGGAATTATTAAAATTCATACAACTTAAAACATCAATTTCATCATTTCTTATTTCAGAAATAACAGGATTAACAGATTGCATGTTAATTTCCGGAATGGAGTCATTGGAAATATAATCGCAAATGGGCATCCTAATTAATTCACCTCTCACCATTTGAATCAATGTATCTCTCTGGCATTCAGGATTAATCACTGAACTCGAGTTCTTGTATTTGATTGGATAAAAACGGATCAACAATGCAAATTCATCGGGCTCTAACTTTAATCTTTTTTGTTCGTTTGATTCACTAATACGATTAACTTCTACCAATTCAATGTTAACGCCCTCCTCCAAAAGTAAATCTTCGATCTCTTTAATTCTTTGTTGATTAATTAAAGAAAGTTCTCTGTGCGGAGTATAATCTGGAATAAATATTTTAATTTTTAATGCCCGAATAATTTCGGGATTTTCCGAATAGATACTTTCGCGCGAATAATCTAAAATGTTATCTGTATTCTTTTCGAAAGCAATATGAAGGGTATCATAAACTGCTCTGGTTGGCTCGGGTTCTCCTGAAACAAGAGCGATTCCCGTTAGTATTAAATGAAACATAGACAGCAATTTTAAGGGTGAAGTATGTCTGTTTCATGATTTTGTTTTTTCTTATAACTAAGCGAGTTGTTTAAATATTGTACGTTAAGTAAAATAATATTTCATTCATTCATTTTTTGGTTTCAAATCACACTCTATCAAGACATTAAAAATTAGCAATTCCAAATAAATACAAAAATAAATCCCTGAACGTACATTACGAACAGGGATTAATTTCATAAAAACCAATTTAGATTCCTTGAGAAAAAATCAAATCATCGTCTTCAATAATATCATTATCCGAAATTAATACCGCGCGCTCCACAAATGCTTTCAATTCGCGTACATTTCCACTCCATGGATGTTGCATCATCATTTTAAGTGCATCGGAAGAAAAACTTTTTAGGGGGATTCTATTTGAATCACAAAAACTACGCAACATACTTTTTGCTAATAACAATGTATCGTTATCACGTTCTCGCAATGGTGGCAAGTGAATTAGAAATCCTTGCAATCGGTAATACAAATCTTCACGCATCTTCCCGTCTTTTACACGCTGCGCGAGGTTTTTATTGGTAGCTGCAATAATCCGTACGTTCAAGGGAATTTCTTTATTCGAACCTAAACGTGTGATTTTACTTTCTTGTAAAACACGAAGTAATTTGGTTTGCATGTGAATATCCATTTCTCCAATTTCATCCAAGAAAATAGTCCCTTCGTTGGCTTCTTCAAATTTCCCGATGCGCTTGCTGTCTGCTCCGGTGAATGCGCCACGTTCGTGTCCAAACAATTCACTTTCCATCAAATCTTCGGGAATCGCTGCCACATTCACCGCAACAAAAGGCCTGTTTTTTCTGGACGAATTATAATGTATCGCCGATGCAACGAGCTCCTTCCCTGTTCCACTTTCACCCGTAATTAATGCGAGCATATTTGTTTTCTCCACCTTCTGAATAAGTCGAAGTACTTTCAAAATTGCTGGACTTTCTCCAATGATGCGATCATAGCGATGGCGGTCGATGATTTGTTCGCGCAAAGTATCTACTTCTTTCCTCAAATTTACAGTGCTGCTGTGCTTCTGAACTTTTAAATCGAGCATGGTTAAGGCATTATCGTCTTTTTTGATGTATTCCTCTGCCCCATTTTCGAACGCTTCAATTACCACATCCACTTTTTCTTGACCTGAAATCAAGATGGTTTTAATTTGATCGTTGAAGTTCTTGATCTCTTTCAATAAATCAATCCCCGTTGCGTTGGGTAAGTTGTAATCCAATATAACAATGTCTGGGTTTAAATGTAAATTTCTTCTAAAATCATCTCCATTATTAAATAGCGTGACTTCATTCTGATCGTTTGATTCTAATTTTTGTTTAATCAATTGGGAGAAAAATTCATTGTCTTCTACCACAAAAATGCGCGTTATGTATTTGCCCATGGTACCTATTTTATAAACAGTAGATGTTAATTATTTAGTTTATAATCGTGCAGAAATTTGCTTGAAACATACGGGAAAATTTTCTCATTTTGCAATGCATTTTCTTAAAATCCATGAGGGCTTCTCTAATTATTTTAATCAACCTATTCATTTGTTTTAATGCCATAGCTCAGTCTATATATTTTACCGACAATAACACCGGAAAGCCCATACAATACGTAAAAGTAACATGCAGCAAAGATAGTTCTGTGTTTTATTCCGGGGAAGATGGCATTGCTTTAATTCCTCGAGCTTGGAAAAAACAGGTTATTAAAATTTCATCATTTAATTATTTATCATTTGACATCACTCCCGATCGCTGGATAAAGAATCGTTTGGAAATGCAGCTCCAAACTAGAAACGATAATATAATTACTACATTTCATTTCACTAGCACTCGACTTCAAGCAGATGTAAATTCGCTTCCATTTGATATTTATCAGCTTCGAATGCCATCCTCTCTGAACCCAAGTAATATGGCAGATGCGCTGGAACGAAGTGGGGAAGTATTTGTTCAACGAAGTCAATTGGGTGGTGGGAGTCCTGTTGTTCGTGGATTTGAGGCCAACCGACTTTTGCTTGTTGTGGACGGAATCCGCATGAATACAGCAATTTTTAGAGCTGGGCATCTTCAAAACCTCTTACGCATTGACCCGAATTCTGTGGGAATGGTGGAAGTTGTTTCAGGTTCGGGATCTTCAATTTATGGAAGCGATGCACTTGGAGGTGTAATATCGATTAATACTCAAGCAGCTACAAAAGCAAGCAATTTAAAAAATCATGAACTCCATTCGGGATTTACCTTGCGAAATTCATCTGGTAATTTTCAGTATTTCGATCAAGAGAATTTGGTAAATGTTTGGATGAATGCAGGTTTTAAAAAATGGGGAGTCCGCACATCTTTTACATTGGGCAGTTTTGGTGATTTAAGGCAAGGAGCAATAAAACCCAATGAATCGTGGAGCTCGAACGTATATGTAAGTAACATGAAGTCAAAGGACATTAGCAATTCAAATCCGAATCCCTTAGTTCAGAGGCGCTCGGGATATCAGCAACTGGATGTTCAACAACGCTGGTTGTATGATACAGAAAAGGGGTTCAGACATCAATTGAATTTTCAGTACTCATTGAGTTCAAATGTAAACCGATACGATCGTTTATCGGAACTAAAAGACACTCAGAAACCGCTTTATGCAGAATGGCATTATGGCCCAGAGATGCGCGCACTGGCATCGTATCAGCTCGATTTCTTTAATGCAAAAAAGTGGTTTGATACTGGAAAGATAATTGCGAGTTTCCAAATGAATAAAGAGAGTCGAATTACAAGGAAGTTCGAGAATCCAAACCAAACAACACGCTCCGAAGAAGTACTTTCATATAACCTCAACGGAGATTGGACGAAAAACTTAGGATTTTTTAAATTTTTCTATGGATTTGAAGGATATTATAACTCCGTAAAATCGGAAGCATTTGCAGAGAATGTAATAACTGGAGAGATTTCCAATGCAAGCACGCGCTATCCCGCAGGAGGAAGTTCGGTCAGTAATGCAGCAGTTTATATATCATTCCAGCGCGATTTTTTGAAGAGAATTACAATCACTGGCGGACTTCGATACACCTACAATGTATTGAAATCGGATTTTGGAAATCAGTCATTTTATCCATTTCCTTTCCAAACTGCTTCACAGAAAAACGCGATACTCTGCGGGCAAATTGGATTGATTTATCGACCAATAAATCGTTTGGATATAAAAGCAAATCTATCTCAGGGCTTTCGAGCTGCTAATGTAGATGATATGAGTAAAGTGTTCGACTCCAATCCCGGAATGCTCGTTGTTCCGAACATTCAGTTAAAAGCCGAACGAACCGAAACGTTTGATGCTTCGATTAGCTGGAATAAAAACGGACGCTTCTCATTCAATGCGGGAGCGTTTTACACATTACTACACGATGCAATTATATCATCGAAATCGACCTTTAATGGCGCCGATTCTGTTATGTATGATGGAACCTTATCGGCCGTAAGAACCAATATCAATGCACAACAAGCGTATATTCAAGGAGCGCATATCGGTTTCACATGGAAGGTGATAAGCAATTATAGTTTCAACGCGACCATACACTATACGGAAGGGAAGTTCAGAACCGATTCAAGCGATCAGCGCCTCGATCATATTCCACCATTGTACGGAAAAATTGCCATCGACCGCATGTTAAATCGGAAATGGTCTGGCTCAATTTGGATGATGTTTAACGCAGAAAAACCGCTCAGTATGTACAATGTGAATGGTGAAGATAATTTACAATATGCCACTCCAAATGGAACACCTGCTTGGCAAACATTCAATGTGCAAATCTCTTGGAATCCGAAAAAATCCTTGCAAGTAAGTGCCGCTTGCGAAAATTTACTTGACGCTCAATACCGTGTTTTTTCAAGTGGAATAAGTGCTCCAGGCCGATTGATTCGAATAATTCTCAAAGCCAATTTCTAAATCTCAATGCTTCAATAATGGATAACCCACGCTATATCTATCACATCGTATTAAAGTCGGAATGGAAACAACAAATCGACTTACCTGAATACACCGCAGTATCGATGGCTATAGAAGGATTCATTCATGCTTCGAACTTGGAACAGATTGCCGCAACGTTGAGTCGTTTTTTTGCATCTGAAATGGGAAATGTTGTGATTCTGAAAATTGATACGACCCTGCTCCTTCCCAAATTGGTTTATGAACCTGCGGGTGATGAATTATTCCCCCATATTTTTGGTGGGATAAATAAAAATGCAGTTGTTGAAATTTTGGGCGAGGAATTTATTAGTAATCTATAAATCAACAAATAAAGGTTCACAAACTTCCGGAATAAGTCCCGCATTTTTCCCTTCGAGCATTAAACGTTCAATCGCAGCCCGACCCTTCTCACCCAAGGAAATGCTGTATTCGTTTACATAAAGTGCAATGTGTTGCTTCATAACATCCTGCGACATTTCTTGGGCATGTTCTGCAACATACTGCATGGTGCCTTCCCGATTCGCAAAAGCGAACTCTACACTATTGCGAATGGATTTACCAATGGCTTTTTTCAGATTTTCGGTAAGCGTTCTTTTCACAACAATACAGCCGAGAGGAATTGGCAAACCGGTTCGCTTTTCCCAATATTCGCCCAAATCCATAATTTTATTCAAGCCACGTTCGTGATAGGTAAAACGATTCTCATGAATAATTAAACCCGCATCAATCTTTCCAGACAAAACTGCATCTTCAATTTCTGAAAACAACATCACCACTTTGTTTTTTGCTTCAGGAAAAGCCATCGACAAGAGTAAATTGGCAGTAGTCGTTTTTCCAGGAATACCAATTTTCAAGTGATTTATTTCACTTGCATCGGGAGAAATTGGATTTTTAGAGATGAGCAAAGGCCCGCATCCAAAACCCAAAGCACTTCCAGCATCCAAAACTTGATACTGGTTGGAAGCCTCTGCCAGAACACCAAAAGAAAGTTTGGTAATGTCTAAATCGGCGTTTAGTGCCTTTCGATTTAACTCATCCACATCGGCCATGTGAACTTCCAACGACTCCGAATTTTCTAGTTTATTATTGACAAGTGCATCGAAAATAAACGTGTCGTTCGGGCAAGGAGAAAAGCCGATTTTCATAGTTTGCTAGGATTTCTATTATTCAATTTAAAATTCCTACTCATGTTAAATTCAATTAGAACCATTCAAAATACTTAGCTGTATTTCGATGGCCTTAATTTTATTGATTGCATCTGACTCTTTTTGTTTTTCAGAATCCACCACTTCTTTTTTAGCATTGGCTATGAAGCGTTCGTTCTGCAATTTTTTCAAAACAGAATCCAAAAACCCACGTGTGTAGGTGAGTTCTTTCTCCAGCTTTTCTTTTTCAGCTTCCAAATCCATCGATTCGTTTGCAGGCAAAAAGAATTCATCGTTGCCAACCATCAATTGAAAAGAACCTTGAGGTTTTTCAGAAACATAATTAAGCGGAGAGAGATTTCCTAATTTTTCCAAAACCGCAGTAAAGGGCAAAAGATTTTGTTGAGTCCTTGATCCACAACTTAAGTCGAGTGTTTCTTTGGGAGAAATCCCTTTCTCATTTCTGAAATTACGAACCGCTGCAACAACATATCGAACTTGATCAAACTCTTGAATAACTTGAGAATCGAAAGATGAAACTTTAGGTTGCGCATCCATCATAAGATATGAACCCGGCGTTCTTTTTGAAAGGAAATGCCAAATTTCTTCCGTGATAAATGGCGTAAACGGATGCAACAATTTCAACAATTCTTCGAAATATGCCTTCGTTTCATTGAGTGTTTTACGATCGATTGGCTGCTGGTATGCCGGTTTGATTGCTTCCAAGTACCAAGCACAGAAATCGTCCCAAGTAAGTTTGTATAAGCCCATCAATGCTTCCGAAATGCGGTATTTCTGAAACAACTCTTCTACATTTTTCACTTCCTCTTTCAATCGCTCAGCAAACCAATGAATGGCTTGCTTCGATGATTCGGGCTGCTCAATATCGGCAACTTCCCATCCACTTAAAAGACGGAAAGCATTCCAAATCTTATTGTTGAAGTTCCTTCCTTGTTCGCACAAACTTTCGTCAAAAGGCAAATCATTTCCTGCTGGCGAAGTCAATAACATGCCCATCCGAACGCCATCTGCACCGTATTTATGAATCAAATCGATTGGATCGGGCGAATTCCCCAAAGATTTCGACATCTTTCTTCCGAGCTTATCGCGGACAATACCAGTTAAATACACATTGCTAAATGGAACTTCGCCAGTATATTCAATTCCCGCCATAATCATACGAGCAACCCAGAAGAATAAAATCTCCGGAGCAGTAACTAAATCGTGTGTTGGATAATAGTAGCGTAAGTCTTCATTCCATTCCGATTTGGGCTTGTTTACGAATTCCGGATCGAAAACGGAAATTGGCCAGAGCCAACTCGAAAACCAAGTATCTAAAACATCTTCATCTTGCTTTAATTGACCAGTTGAAAATGATTTCCCTTTTTCACTGAATGCTGCAATGGCTTCTTGTTCGGTTTTGGCCACAACAAAATCGCCTTGACCATCGTACCATGCAGGAATCTGTTGTCCCCACCAAAGTTGTCGGGAGATACACCAATCTTTCACATTTTCCATCCAGTGTTTGTAGGTATTTACAAACTTGGCAGGATGAAGCTTCACAGAACCATTGTTTACCGCATCCAAAGCAGGTTTGGCCATTTCACCCATTTTCACAAACCACTGCAATGACAAACGCGGTTCAATCACAGAATCGGTTCGTTCGGAGTGTCCAACTTTATTGATGATATCTTCGGATTTAACAAGGTTGTTGGATGTTTCAAGATCTTTAACAATTTGCTTGCGCACGGCAAAGCGATCTTGTCCAATGTATAATTGAGCAGCATCGCTCATGGTTCCATTACTGGCAATTACATCTATAACAGGCAAGTTGAATTTGATACCCAACATGTAATCGTTTACATCATGCGCAGGTGTTACTTTAAGAGCACCAGTTCCGAATTCGCGGTCAACGTATTCGTCGGCAATGATTGGAATTGCACGATTTACAAGAGGAACAAAGACGTTTTTGCCAACCAAATGAGTATAACGTTCATCTTCTGGGTGAACACAAATGGCGGTATCACCTAAAATAGTTTCGGGACGAGTGGTTGCAATGGTGATTGATTCCGAACTTTCTTCAATGAAATACTTGATATAATAGAGTTTCGAAGGTGTTTCTTTGAAAATAACTTCCTCATCCGACAAAGCAGTTTGTGCCGAAGGATCCCAATTAATCATGCGAACACCACGATAAACAAGGCCTTTTTTATGTAAGTCGATAAAGACATCAATAACGGCTTCGCTCATGTCGGGATCCATCGTGAACTTGGTGCGATCCCAATCGCATGAAGCGCCTAATTTTTTTAGCTGATCGAGAATTATTCCGCCATGCTTTTCTTTCCATTGCCAAGCATGATCGAGGAATTCTTCCCGTGTAAGACTACTTTTTTCAATTCCTTCCGAACGCAGTTTGCTTACCACTTTGGCTTCGGTAGCGATGGATGCATGATCGGTTCCAGGAACCCAGCAGGCATTTTTTCCTTGCATGCGCGCACGTCGAATAAGCACATCCTGAATGGTATTATTCAGCATGTGACCCATGTGTAAAACGCCCGTTACATTTGGCGGAGGAATAACAATGGTGAACGGTTCACGGTTGTCGGGTTGCGATTTAAAACAACCGCTATCCATCCAGCGTTTGTACCATTTATCTTCTGTAACAAGGGGCGTGTATTGCTTCGGAATTTCCATTGTGCATTTTAAGGTTGGCAAAAATAGTCGAAAATGCCACAGCGAGAAATTGAATTATTGACCTTGTTGGGAATTCGCGGATTTTTCTTCCGGAAATTGATTGTTTCGGCATATTGAGGACATCGAAAAGGAAACCGAAACCAATAACCTGGTGCGATGAATAAATTAATTCATCTTTTGCATGGGGAAACTTTGGCTTTTCTTTTTTCCATTAACCACTCCCGAAATTTCCGCGACCAACGCAGTTTTATTTGTTTGTGTATATGATATTAATTGAGGGAAATCGTGCTTTGGATTTTCGAAGATCATTTGTTTGGTAGATGATGAAGTTTGAACAAAGCTTATTGGCTGTTCATTATTTTGATCCTTAACTGTTGGAATGTATAACAATGTTTTACCGTGTTGTTCTAAGCGAATTGTTTCTGATGAAACCGTGTCTTTACCAATGACAAAGAAACTTTTCCCTGCATACGTCGAATCGTTTAGCTTCTCCCAGGTTTCCGTTAAAATCCCATCCGATGATATATGTTGCCATTCACCAATCAACCAATTCGCATTTTCGATCAAATGAAACGGGTTTGAATTATCAGATGTATTGCATGTTACACATGAAAACGAGATGGCTATAACTATGCAGCAATTGAGAAATGTTTTCATGACTACTTTATTGATTCCTGCATTTACTCCGATTTCCTTTTTTTTCGAAAGAACTCGCTTAATAAACCTGAACATTCATCTTCTAAAATACCCGATGTAACTTGAGTTGATGGATGGAGGATTTGACCTGAAATTGCCGAAACACCGCGTTTTATATCCGAAGCTCCAAATACGATTCTTCCCAACTGCGTCCAGAATGCTGCACCCGAACACATGGCGCAAGGCTCTAGTGTTACATATATGATACATTCGTTTAGGTATTTATTATTGAGATAATCGGAAGCACTTGTAAACGCTTGCATTTCGGCATGAGCGGTAAAATCCTTGAGTTGTTCGGTACGATTAAATGCGCGAGCTATGATGCGATCGTTCCAAACGATGACACAGCCAATGGGAACTTCATCGGCATCGAAGGCTTTTTTGGCTTCGCGAATGGCTTCTCGCATGTAAAATTCATCAGTCATAATTCAATTTTGAAATCTTAGGTGAGCATGAAAACAAAAAAGGCCCATCGAATAAAGATGAGCCTTTTGTATGATTGAAAATAATTTATTCTGCAAGCACTATTACCTTGTTGTTATGCACTTCTACTACTCCACCGTTAATGTCGAAGGAGTGTTTTGCAGAAGATTTGTCAATCACTTTAATAGTCCCTTTTTTCAAAGCAGAAATGAGTGATGCGTGTTTATCGAGTACTCCGAAAGATCCATCGATGCCTGGTAAAGTCATACTTGTAACTTCGGCTTCATATAATTTCTTATCGGGTGATATAATCTCCAAGTGCATAGTCCGAATTCTTAGTTAGCTTCAGCCAATAATTTTTTACCTTTTTCGATTGCTTCTTCAATGGTACCAACCAAGTTGAATGCCGCTTCTGGATATTGATCCACTTCGCCATCCATAATCATGTTGAAACCTTTGATCGTGTCTTCGATTTGAACGAAACGACCTTCCAAACCTGTAAACTGGGTAGCTACGAAAAATGGTTGAGAAAGGAAACGTTGCACACGACGTGCACGGCTTACTGTCAATTTATCCTCTTCAGAAAGCTCGTCCATTCCAAGGATCGCGATGATATCTTGAAGTTCTTTGTAACGTTGAAGTGTTTCTTTTACACGTTGAGCTGTATCGTAATGTGCATCACCAACAACGTCACGAGAAAGGATACGTGAAGTTGAATCGAGTGGATCCACCGCTGGGTAAATACCTAACTCGGAAATTTTACGGTTCAATACAGTTGTAGCGTCCAAGTGGGCAAATGTTGTTGCCGGAGCCGGATCCGTTAAGTCATCCGCAGGAACATAAACCGCCTGAACAGAAGTAATAGAACCACGTTTTGTTGATGTGATACGCTCTTGCATTTGACCCATCTCCGTTGCCAAAGTTGGTTGGTAACCTACCGCTGATGGCATACGGCCCAAAAGTGCCGATACCTCAGAACCCGCTTGCGTGAAACGGAAGATATTATCGATAAAGAAAAGGATATCACGACCACCTGATTGCTCATCACCATCGCGGAAATATTCCGCCATCGTAAGACCAGAAAGTGCCACACGTGCACGTGCTCCAGGAGGCTCATTCATTTGACCGAACACCAAGGTAGCTTTTGATTCTTCCAACGCTTTCATATCTACTTTAGAAAGATCCCATCCGCCTTCTTCCATCGAATGCTTAAACTCTTTTCCGTAGTTAATTACGTCTGATTCAATGAACTCGCGCAAAAGGTCATTCCCTTCACGTGTACGCTCACCAACACCAGCAAACACAGATAAACCTCCGTAGTTCTTAGCGATGTTGTTAATCAATTCTTGAATCAATACAGTTTTCCCTACACCAGCACCACCGAAGAGACCAATTTTACCTCCTTTTGAATAAGGCTCAATCAAATCAATTACTTTAATACCTGTAAATAAAATCTCCTTAGAAGTAGAAAGGTCTTCGAAACGAGGTGGTTCACGGTGGATTGAATAACCGCCAGTACGGTCAGTATCTCCAATTCCATCAATTGCATCACCTACAACATTGAAAAGACGTCCTTTCACTTGATCGCCAATGGGCATTGTAATTGGCTGACCTGTAGCCGTTACCACCATTCCGCGGCTTAAGCCATCGGTTGCATCCATGGAAATTGCGCGAATGGTATCTTCTCCAACGTGCTGTTGACATTCCATGATTAATTTCTGTCCATCTGCGCGGATTACCTCAAGTGCATCGAGGATATTAGGCAGTTTGTTGCTTTCTGTATCAAAGCTAACATCGATCACTGGACCGATTACCTGTACAATTTTACCAGTACTTAGAGCCATAAAAATATTTTTATTTGAATCAGAGTTCTCTGAAATCCGCCGCGAAATTAATCGAAATTTCTTTAGAGAAAATGTTCTTTTAAAAAAAGCGCAAGGAAATTTTATATTTTTATAAACAAACCTTTATTTTATTGGGTTTTCCATGCTTTGACTCTTGTAATTTTAACATAGGAACTTAGTATTTGTAATTAAGCAATTTTGAATTAGGTTTGCCACATCCACATTATTCTGAAGTGCAGGTATATTACAATCTTTCCGATTTCCCAAATTTGTCGTTTCCGGTTGTAACTTCAGGAACATTCGACGGTGTTCATTTGGGACATCAAACCATCATTGCGCGTTTAAAAGAATTGTCCTTAAAATTTGCTGGACAGTCTGTAGTCATTACCTATCATCCACATCCACGCCTGGTTTTGCAGCCAGACAATACGGAACTTGAATTTTTAAATACACTGCCCGAAAAGATTGCTCGTCTCGAACAATTAGGTGTTGATCATTTACTTATCATTCCATTCGATAGCACTTTTGCCTCATTGACATCTGAAGAATTTATCCGGAAAATTTTAGTCGACGTTGTTCATACACGTAAACTGGTGATTGGATATGATCATCATTTCGGGAAAAATAGGGAAGGTTGTTTTGATCATTTGTTGAACTATGGACCTAAATATGGTTTTGAAGTTGAGGAAATTCCGGCACAAGACATCGATCAGGTGGCTGTGAGTTCAACTAAAATTAGGGCGGCCCTTCGAAATGGAGACATACAAACCGCTAATCGGTATTTGGGTTATGCATATCCGTTTAATGGAAAAGTAATTAAAGGAAGGCAATTGGGCAGAAAGATTGAATTTCCAACTGCCAATCTGGAAATAGTACCCGATAGAAAACTAATTCCTGCGAATGGAGTATACGCAGTTCATGTTATTGTTGAAAATGCCATTTTCAATGGAATGATGAATATTGGATTTAGGCCTACGGTTACCGATGAAAAGGTTCGAACTATTGAAGTTCACATATTCGATTTTGATAACGATCTTTACGGGAAAGAAATAAAAGTGAAAATGATTACACGAATTCGAGATGAGATTCGTTTTAACGGAATTGACGAACTTCGTGAACAACTCAAAAAAGACAAGTTAGAAGCACTTAAAAATCTATCTGTATGAGAATGTATTTGTTTCGGTTTTCGCTTCTAGCAATCATCATCGTACTAGCAAATAGCGTTTATTCTCAACCCGATTACACAACACAAGGAAAGGTTTTCACAAGCCTGTCGCAAGCTTTGATGCAGCCCGACTCTGTATTTCGTTTAAAGCTCCGGAGAAAAGGATATAAGGAAATACCCGCAGAGGTTTTCAATTTTAAAAATTTACGAGAACTGGATTTAATTGGCAATAAAATCGAACGAATTCCCAATGAAATTAGCAGTTTGTCTCAATTAGAAATTCTTCGATTAGGGAGTAATAAAATTGAAGTTGTTGGAAAAGAGATTGGAAGTTTAAGTAAGCTTCGGTATATGGACTTAGGTAAAAATAAAATTCAGGCACTCCCTTTCGAAATTGGGGAATTAAACAACTTGGAGTTTTTACAGATTTGGGGCAATGATATAACCTTACTTCCAGAGAGTATCCAAAACCTGGATAAATTGAAATACCTTGATATGCGGGCTATTTTACTGACCGATTCGGAACGCGAGGATGTATTGGAACAATTACCACAAACCGAAATTTTCATTTCTCCGGGTTGCAATTGCGGCAAGTGAAATTAAGCTGCTTTTAAATGGCTTATTTTCAGTTTCTCGAACCGCGCCTTCGCATACTCAGCCGTTACAGTATACTTTTTAATATTGGGTTTTGACGGCAATTCAAACATCAAGTCTGTCATTATCCCTTCGCAAATTGAACGAAGTCCACGAGCTCCCAATTTAAATTCGTGTGCTTTCTCTACAATAAAATCGAGCACATCATCGTCAAAATCAATATCTACGTTATCAATGCTAAACAGCTTTTTATACTGTTTGATGAGTGCATTTTTGGGTTCAGTTAGAATCCGTTTTAAAGCATCTGCATCCAATGGATCGAGGTGACTTAGAACTGGAAGGCGACCGATGAGTTCAGGAATAAGTCCGAAACTTTTTAAATCTTGTGGATTGATGTACTGAAGCAAATTCTCTTTATCGATAGCTTCGGCTTCTTGATTATTAGCGTATCCGATGGTTTGACTATGAATACGTCTGGCAATTTTTTTATCAATTCCGTCGAAAGCACCACCACAAATAAATAGAATATTTCGGGTATCAATTGCGACCATTTTTTGCTCTGGATGTTTACGACCACCTTGAGGCGGAACATTCACAACAGAACCCTCCAACAATTTCAACAATCCTTGCTGAACACCTTCGCCAGACACATCACGTGTTATGGAAGGATTATCACTTTTACGTGCAATTTTATCAACTTCATCGATGAATACGATGCCACGCTGTGCTGCTTCAACATTGTAATCGGCTGCTTGAAGCAAACGCGCAAGAATACTTTCTACATCTTCACCCACATAACCAGCTTCCGTAAGAACTGTGGCATCGGCAATGCAAAAAGGAACATTCAATATTCTAGAAATAGTTCTTGCAAGTAGCGTTTTCCCTGTTCCCGTTTCCCCAACTAAAATGATGTTGGATTTTTCAATTTCGGTATCTTCATCTTTCTTAAAATTCTTCTGAGAAAGACGTTTGTAGTGATTGTAAACTGCAACAGAAAGAACCTTTTTTGCTTCATCCTGCCCAATTACATATTCATCCAAATGCAATTTTATTTCGGAAGGTTTTAAAAGTGTGAGTTCCTGTTTAACAGAACCGTCTTTACGTTCGTTAATTTCTTCGGAAACGATTTGGAAGGCCTGTGTAACGCAAGCATCACATATAAAAGCATCCAAACCGGCTATCAGTATGGCTGTTTCTTTCTTGCTTCTACCACAAAATGAGCACTTCTCTTTAATCCGTTCCATTAAAAAATTATTTCTTGCGTGTCAGAATCTCATCAATCATTCCGTATGCTTTGGCTTCTTCTGAAGTCATCCAATAATCGCGGTCGCTGTCTTTCTCTACTTTATCGTATTCTTGACCTGAATGTCCGGCAATAATGTCGTACAATTCTTTTTTCAATTTTTGAATTTCTCGTGCGGTAATTTCAATATCCGAAGCTTGTCCTTGAGCACCGCCCATTGGTTGGTGAATCATAACACGCGCATGTTTCAATGCAGTACGCTTTCCTTTTTCACCAGCACATAATAATACAGCACCCATTGATGCGGCCATTCCGGTACAAATTGTTGCCACATCGGGCGCTATAATTTGCATAGTATCATAAATACCTAAACCTGCATAAACCGAACCGCCTGGAGTATTCATATATATCTGAATATCTTTTTTTGCATCCACACTTTCTAGGAAAAGCAACTGTGCTTGCACAATATTGGCAACATAATCGTTGATGCCGACTCCAAGGAAGATGATACGATCCATCATCAATCGAGAGAACACATCCATTTGAGCAACGTTTAATTGACGCTCTTCAATAATGGTGGGTGAAATGTAATCGGAAGTAATAGATGTATAGCTATCTAAAGAACTTGAACTTATTCCGCGATGCTTAACCGCGTATTTTCTGAATTCGTCGTTATTGAACATTTTCTAAATATTTAAGGTTGTAAAGAAACAAAATTATATGCAGGAATTTCAGCTATCGTGCCAACAGAAATAGAACTGACAATCTGTCGAACGCAATGAACATCCATTCAACATGTAAAAATCGCAATAATGACAATTTATTTGAAATGAACACGAGAAAGATTTCAACATTATAATTCTGTATTTGATTGAACTTGCTTTATATTTGCATCCGAAAATAATATTCACATGGAAAACAACGTAGCAGTGGAAAACTACATCCCTTTTAAAGTAAAAGACATCTCACTAGCTGAGTGGGGTCGCAAAGAAATTCGTCTAGCTGAAGCCGAAATGCCAGGTTTAATGGCACTTCGTGAAGAATTTGGCACAAGTAAACCATTACAAGGTGCACGCGTGGCAGGTTGTCTTCACATGACAATTCAAACTGCAGTTCTTATTGAAACACTTGTTGTTTTGGGTGCTGAAGTTACTTGGTCATCATGCAACATTTTCAGTACGCAAGATCATGCGGCTGCCGCAATTGCTGCTGCTGGAATTCCTGTTTATGCTTGGAAAGGCATGACTGCAGAAGAATTTGATTGGTGTATTGAACAAACACTTTATTTTGGCCCTGAACGTAAGCCCTTGAATATGATTTTGGATGATGGCGGAGATTTAACCAATATGGTTTTTGATAGCTATCCAGAACTTGCAACAGGTATTCGTGGACTTTCTGAAGAAACTACAACAGGAGTTCACCGTTTGTATGAGCGCATGAAAAAAGGAACATTATTAATTCCTGCAATCAATATAAACGATTCAGTTACAAAATCTAAATTCGATAACAAATACGGTTGTCGTGAGTCATTGGTTGATGCTATTCGTCGCGCAACTGATGTAATGATGGCTGGTAAAGTAGCTGTTGTTGCTGGTTATGGTGATGTTGGAAAAGGTTCTGCCGATTCATTGAAAAATTCTGGTGTTCGTGTTATTGTTACTGAAATCGATCCAATTTGTGCTCTACAAGCAGCAATGGAAGGGTTTGAAGTAAAGAAAATGGAAACTGCTATTCAAGAAGCCGATATCGTGGTTACCGCAACAGGTAACATGAACATTGTTTCTGAACGTCATTTCCGTGCATTGAAAGACAAAGCAATTGTTTGCAACATTGGTCACTTTGATACTGAAATTGATATGGCTTGGTTAAATGGCGCTTATGGTCATACTAAAGACACCATCAAACCACAAGTTGATTTGTACAACATCGATGGAAAAGAAATTATCGTCTTGGCTGAAGGCCGACTTGTAAATCTTGGATGTGCAACTGGTCACCCGTCATTTGTAATGTCAGCATCATTTACAAATCAGGTACTTGCTCAATTAGAGTTGTGGATGAATACATCTAACTATGAGAGAAAAGTATACGTTCTTCCTAAATATCTGGATGAGAAGGTAGCTCGTTTACACCTTGCTAAAATTGGTGTTGAATTGGATGTACTTTCAACAGATCAAGCTGAATATATTGGTGTAGAACCGAAGGGGCCATTTAAGCCGGAGTACTATCGCTATTAATCAGATTCTTGTTAAACATATCGAATCCCTGTTGCTTTATTGCGGCAGGGATTTTTTAATTATATATATGTAGTGTTCCTGGTCCGCTTATTTGAGCTTGATATTGAAGCAATGGATTAATTGCTGGTCCATTCAAAACACTTCCATCAATTATGGAGAATTTTGAAGCACAACACGCACAATTTAAAATAACATTCGAAGAACTATCCAAAGTAACTTTACCGCATGCATCAGATGTGTTATAGGTACAATGTCGATCGAATGCAACATATTCCTCATAAGCACGGTGATAAACAAGAATGCCCCGAGAACCTGCGTTTACGTATAAAAACCCACCTACAGCATTTAATGAAATACTGTTAGGATCATTTAGTAGAATATATCGATCTACATTTACATAAGGAATACCAAGCTGTTGATTTATATCATCTTTTTTACAGGCAACTAACATGAACATGAAACAAAGTAGCATGATCCCGTTTTTTTTCATCGATACAAGCATCTAAAAATTTATTTACAAAGATATCCGTATATTTTTGTAATAAAATATTCTCTGGCTATGCATAATTCAGCATCTAAATTTCGAAGGTATTTTTTTCTGTTTTGCTTAGCATTTATTTTTACTGGAACATTGGCTTCAGCTCAAGAGAAACCCAAGAGCAGCAAACAACAGAAAAAAGAACTTCAAAAGAAAAAAGAAAAGCAAATTAAGGAAAAACGAGAGTTGGAAAAGAAACTTCATAAGAAGCATTTCGACATTCAAGACAAGGCAACTAGAAAGCGAATGAAAAAAACGAAAAAACAAAGCGATCGTTTAAACAGAAGCAAGCGCAGATAAACAAACCGATGAAGAAATTTCAATGGATAATTGAATCTATAAGAATCAAAAGATATATTGCGACAAATTCCAATTATTGTATTCAATTGTTTTTCAAATAATGTTGAAGTTTGTCTTATGAATTTTTTAAGGCAGTATTATTAAATGTTTAATAGAAGAATATTTAGCTGTTCCTATTAAATTCTGCTTAAATTTCATTTTTCATTCCATAATTTTGATTATCAACATATTGCAATTTATTTATAGTATATACTATTAATTTACAGCAAGATAAGATTATGGATAAATTGGATTTTAGGTTGACATCAACCCAATGACTAAGCATAGAAATGAATGTAGATTATTGATTTTCAATACAATGAATTTTTTTTAACAAATATTACCTAAGTACAAATCAATTTCTATCTTAGCAACCTTGAAAAAAAACGTGGATTTTAAACACATATTAGTATGGTAAGAAAGCTTTACCTAACAATTATCACAGTATTTTCCTTCTCAGCAGCTGTCTTTGCACAAGCTGGAGCAGGTACATTGAAAGGGATAATTAAGGACGCCAAAACAGGAACACCCATTCCATTTGCCAACGTGGTGGTGGAAGTTGGAGGAATTCAATTAGGAACTGGTCAATCGAATTTCGATGGTGAGTACCAAATTAAGCCTTTGGACCCGGGTTCTTATGAAGTTAAAACAAGTTATGTTGGTTACAAACCAATTAAAACAACAGGTGTAATTGTTTCTGCAGGAAAAATTACCACAGTAGATGTGAAATTAGAATCATCTGTTGTGGAAATTAAAACCTATGAAGTGGTTGCATACGATGTGCCTTTGATTGATGATTATCAAGGTAAGACAGTAACCAAAGAAGAGATTTATGCATTACCAACGCGTAACATTAACTCTGTAGCTGCAACTACTGCGGGTGTTACTCAATCTGATGAAGGTGCGGGTATCAATGTTCGTGGATCTCGTGGGGATGCTACATTTTATTTCGTAGACGGTATAAAAGTTCGTGGTTCTACAAACATTCCCCAACAAGGTATCGAGCAAATTCAAATTATTACAGGAGGTTTGCCTGCAATGTATGGAGATGCAACGGGTGGGGTTATCTCAATCACTACTCGCGGTCCATCTCAAGAAATCCACGGAGGTTTTGAGTATGTTCGCTCTGTGGATGGCTACGGTTATAACCTACTTGGTTTTAACTTAACTGGTCCACTTGCTATGAAAACCTTAGCCGATGGAAAGAAAAAACCAGTCATTGGATTCTTTATCTCTTCCGAGTTTCTTAAGGAAGCAGATAATGACCCGTCAGCAGTTGGAATTACCCAATTAAACAAAGAGAAATTAGCGGATTTGGAGCAAAATCCGCTTCGAATTGCACCTCTCGGTATTGGTCGTTTACAAAATGCGTCCTTTGTTCGTGCTTCTGACTTTGAAAATGTAAAAAGAAAACAAAACTCGAAAACAAGTCGTGCTTCTATTGCTGGTAAAGTAGACTTTAAAGTAAACGAGACGTCTAACATAACTATTGGAGGGACTTTCGATTATGAAGCATACAATGCATTTAGTCTTTCAAACTCCATGTTTAATTCTGCCAATAATGGACGTGCAATTAATCAAACTGTGCGTGGATATGCAAAATTCACTCAACGATTAGGTGGTTCAGATCAACAAAATTCTGCGAACGTAATTAAAAACGTTTTTTACACCATTCAAGCAGATTATACAAGAACTAACGGTAAATCATACAATGAAAGTCACAAAGACAATCTTTTCGATTATGGCTATGTTGGTAAATTTAAAACATACCGAATCGCTGATTATGGTTTTGGTTTAGATACTGTAAATGGAGTTGTATTAGGAGGGGTCCTTCAAACAGGTTTCAGCGATACATTATTCTCATTTGAACCAGGAACTCAAAATCCAATTACTTCAAATTACACATCTCAGTATTACGATTTAGCTGGTGGTGTAAAAAATGGCTTCTACGAAAATTTCACACAAGTTCAACAAGGAAAAGGTTTGTTAAATGGAGATCTTCCTGATCAAGTGTATTCTATGTATAATGCACCTGGAACAACGTTTAATGGTAATTCAAAATCTCAATCAGAACAATTCCGAATTGTAGGTAGTGCTTCTGCGGATATCAAAGGACACGAAATAGGGTTTGGTTTTGAATATGAGCAACGTACCGATAGAGGGTATTCAATTGCTCCAGTTGGACTTTGGTCAATTATGCGTCAGTTAGCGAATCGTCATATTGACCAGCTCGATTTATCAAATCCAATTCCTGTTTATAATGAAAACGGTGTTTTCCAAGATGTAATCAATTACAATCGCCTAGTAAATTCGGATAATCAATCGTATTTCGACAAAAATCTTCGTGAGTCTCTGGGATTAGCGGCAAATGGAACAGATTGGATTGATGTTGACAATTTAGATCCATCGCAATATTCATTAAATATGTTTAGTGCAGATGAGCTTCTTAACGGAGGTGGTAATTCGCAGTTGGTTGCATATAACGGTTACGATGCTTATGGAAACATGATAAAAGGACGTCGTTCACTCGATAATTTCTTCAACGATAAAGATGAATTTGGAAATTACAAACGTGAAATTGGAGCATTCACTCCGATATACATGGCTTCTTATATCCAAGATAAATTTTCATTCAAAGATTTGATTTTCAATATTGGTGTGCGTGTTGATCGTTTCGATGCAAACCAAAGTGTTGCTAAAGATTTGTATTCTCTATACGAAACGCGAAAGGCTGGAGAATTTAACTACAACAACGATTACACAAGACCATCTAATATAGGCGATGATTTTGTAGTGTATGTGCGCGATATTAATAACACGGATTTAAGCAATACCGATAATATTATTGGTTACCGTGATGGAAAACGTTGGTACAATAAAACTGGATTAGAGGTTGCCGATCCAATCGTAATTGCTCAAGCATCTTCAACTGGTCGTGCAACCCCTGCACTTCTTGACCCTTCTAAGCAAGTTGTATCTTCTTCAGCTTTTAAAGATTACAAGCCACAAACTAACTTCTTACCTCGTATTGCATTCCAGTTCCCAATATCTGATGTTGCTCAGTTCTTTGCTCACTATGATGTGCTAACTCAACGTCCAACTTCAGGAATTCGTATCGATCCATTGGATTACCTCTTCCTTGCTAATACAACAGGAAGCACAATCAACAATCCAGATTTGAAACCTCAACGTACTATCGATTATGAAGTTGGATACAAGCAAGCCTTGAATCAAAGTTCAGCAATTACTATTAGTGCATTCTACCGTGAGATGCGTAATCTTATTCAGGTAATTCCTGTAAATTATGCCTATCCAGTAAACTACACTACGTTCGGAAACATCGATTTTGGAACGGTTAAAGGTTTATCTGTTGCTTACGATTTACGTAGAACTGGCAATGTTCGTTTAACTGCTAACTACACATTACAATTTGCTGATGGAACTGGTTCAAGTTCTACTACAGGTGTTAACTTGATTAATTCAGGACAACCAAACTTACGTACAGCAATTCCTTTGGATTTTGATACACGTCATCAAATTCAAACCACATTTGATTTCCGTTATGATGAAGGGAAATTATACAACGGACCACGTATGTTTGGAAAGAACATTCTTGAAAATACAGGTCTAAATGTTGTGATGATTGCAAATTCAGGAACACCTTATACACGTTCTTCATATTACTATGCAGAAGCTCAAGGAACTGGTACGCCAATTTTGAAAGGAACTGTAAACGGATCAAGACTTCCTTTTCAATCTCGCGTTAATGTGCGTTTAGATAAATCTTTCGCGCTTCATTATGGTAAGAAAAACGGTGAGGATGAGCGTAAATCTGCTGAATTACAGATTTATTGTTTAGTTCAAAACATCTTTAATCAGCAAAATATTATAGGTGTTTACCGTGCAACAGGAAATGCATCTGATGATGGATATTTAACTGCTGCAACATCTCAAAGTCAAATTGCAAATCAAGTATCCCCTGTCTCATTTGCGGATCTTTATACAGTTCGTGCTAATAATCCGAATAATTTCGCTCGTCCGCGAGTTATCCGTATTGGAGCTATTCTTAATTTCTGATGATAATAAAATCGAAAACAATGAATTCGCGTATACTCTATACTCTCATTTTTCTCCTAGGGCAAACAGCTTTTGTTCATGCTCGCAATATTCCAAAACCTAAATCTGGAAAAGCTACTACAGCATCTCCTAAAAGCATCTCAGCAGCTTGTGCTCCTGGATCAGGAAGAACCGATCTTGATTTAAATAACGTTCGCGCTACCATTTTCACTTCTGGTGATATGTGGTGGGATTTGAACAATAATCCAAAATATGAAATTCCAAAAGGAACGGGTAAACATTCTATGTTTGCAGGTTCTCTATGGATTGGTGGTTTAGATAATGGTGGAAACTTAAAAGCTGCCGCTATGACTTACCGTTCTGGTGGTAATGACTTTTGGCCAGGACCTCTAACCGTTGAAGGAGCTTCTACAGAATCGGCTGTTTGTCTTGCTTACGATAAACATTTCAAAATTACACGTCAGGAAGTTGAGGAATTTTATCTTGGTTCTGCTGCAACTGAAGCTATTAGTACTTGGCCAGGAAATGGTATCGACGACGGAGCTTTCCCAGGATATGCTTCAGAAATTGCTCCGTTCGTTGACGGAAACTCAAACGGTTATTACGAACCAGACTTGCGCGATGATAATGGATTCGCAACAGAATATCCAGCTTACGATATTACTGGCGACCTAGGTTGTCAAGCTCGCGTTTTTGGTGACCAAACTCTTTGGTGGGTATTCAATGATAATGGTAATATTCATGGTGAAACAGGAGGATTTCCACTTGGATTAGAAATTCGTGCACAGGCATTTGCTTTTGCTTCGAATAACGCTTTGAATAACATGACTTTTTACAATTACGAAATTATCAATCGCTCAACATTCTCTGTAAATGAAACGTATTTTGGTGTTTGGTCTGACCCCGATTTGGGAAGCTATGCGGATGATTATGCAGGTTGCGATGTAGGTCGTGGACTTGGCTACGTTTATAATGGTGATGAAGATGATGGTGGGCAGTTTGGTTACGGTCAAAATCCACCGGCTGTTGGTGTTGACTTTTTTGAAGGTCCTTTTGCGGATCCAAACAATATTGATGATTCAGGTGATCCTTGTATAAACGCTCGCGCAATTAATGGATTAGGATACGGAGATAGTATCGTAGATAACGAACGTATTGGTATGGCTCGTTTCATTTACTATACATCAACTGGTCCCAGTTATGCGAATGATCCAGATAATGGGCAGCACATCTACAATTACCTTCGTGGTATTTGGAAAGATGGAACACCAATGATATATGGTGGAAATGGTTACGGTGCTGGAACAAACTACAGCTATATGTTCCCAGGTAATTCTGATCCTCGTGGTTATGGTTATATGATTACAGGTGCATCACAGACTTGTGTTCCAGAAGATCAGCCTCTTGGTAATTGGTCAATTGATCAATTCGGTTCAGTCCCACCTTCAGATTTTCGTATTCTTCAATCGGCTGGTCCATTCACTCTTCAATCGGGCGGTTTCAATAAAATTACGATGGGTGTAGTTTGGGGCCGTGCTTCTTCAGGTGGTCGTTTAGCTTCAGTTGAAGTTGTTCGTCGTGTTGATGATGATGCACAAGCATTATTCGATAATTGTTTCTCAATTATTAATGGTCCAGATGCTCCTCAAACCAAAGTTGTAGAATTAGATAAAGAACTCATCCTTTTGTTTGAGAATACTGATAATGCAAAAGTTGAATACTATGAAGATCAAACAAGCATTCCAGGTTTTGGTGATGTAAAGTATTCGTTTCAAGGTTACCAAATCTATCAATTGAAAGATTTATCTGTAACTGTTCCCGATTTAAAAGATGTTAATCGTGCTCGCTTAGTTGCTCAAGTCGACTTAAAAGATTCAATTACTCAAGTAATAAATAGAACCTTCGACCTTGATTTAAATGAGAGCATTCCAACATTGGAAGCAAATGGTGAAAACCAAGGTTTGAAAAACAGTTTCAAAGTAACAACCGACCTTTTTGCAGTTGGAGATAATCGTCTTGTTAATCATAGAAAGTACTATTATATGGTTCTTTCTTATGCAACAGCAGATATCATTAACAATACTGAATTCGGGCAGAGTTACTTAGCAGGAAGAAGAACTTTTGGAACTTCCTCAATTCAAATTTATACTGGAATTCCGCACATTAATTCTCCGCAATTTGGAGGGACTGATATACAAGCTGCTTATGGCGATCAACCATCATTAACTCGTACAGAAGGTTGGGGAAATGGTGGGAATTTTGTTGACCTATCGGATCAATCGGTAACTGAAATTTTATCGGAACCATTTTGGGCTAAAAATCCAGTTTACAATCGTAATGCTGGACCAGTAAATATTAAAGTAATCGATCCGCTTTCTGTACCTGAAGGAAATTTCGAATTCCGTGTTAATACATTAGATTCTCTTGCAGAATCTGCTTGGACAATGACATACCTTGATGCACAATCTGGGCAATTAAGTGAATATACTTCCAAGCACAGCATATCTAAAGGAGTGGAAGAAGTCATCGCAGAATGGGGTTTATCGGCAACATTCAGACAAGTAGTTGAACCGGGAGTAAATCCTTTATCTGGTAATGGATTCATTGATGGTTCACAAGAATTTGCAGATAATTCTAGACGTTGGTTAACTTTCCTAACAGATCAAGAAGGGTGTGAAAATGCAGCCAATTGGATTCGTTCGGGAACATTAGAGAATACAGGAACTGGTGCAGATGTTACATGTAATGACGTTCTTGGATTAGATGAGCGTTCAATATTCGAAAAAGTAATTGGTGGAACATGGGCTCCATATATGTTGGTTTCTCGTTACAATGATGGTCCAGCTTACAATACATCTGCAACTACTCAAATTCAAGGGAATTTGAAAAGGATCTCGAGTGTGGATATTGTGTTTACATCTGACCAATCGAAATGGACACGTTGCCCTGTATTTGAAACGGGTGATGATGCAGATTTCGCAGAAGGAAATGCTGAAAAAGGGAATCTACGTGAAGCTCCTTCTGTTGATAAAAACGGCAATCCTGACGGTGATGGAAAAGGTTTGAGCTGGTTCCCTGGATATGCAATCAACGTTGAAACTGGAGAACGATTGAATATCGGTTTTGGTGAATCTTCCCGTTTAGCTCAAGATAATGGTCGTGATATGAAATTCAATCCTTCATCACGTTCAATAATCTTTAATCAAAGCACTGGCGAACTTCTAAATGTATTAGGTGGCAAACATTTTATATATGTGTTTAATCATTCTGGAAGTACAGTTAATGATATGCCTCGTTATGATAAAGGTGCATTTATTCATACTAAATTATCTGATCCTACAGCTGCAAACAAGCGTGCTGTTTATAAGGATGCTGCTTGGGTAGCTGTTCCTTTAGGTGTTGATAATCAAGAATTCCTATCGAATGAATTGAAAATTCGTATCCGTGTTAATCGCCCGTATACCAAATTTTACAACCCATCAGACTCTACAGAAACTGCTGTAAACGGGAACCGTCCTTTGTATTCTTTTAACACAGGTGACTTATATGCAAAACGTAATCAAGGTGAAACAGCAAAATCTGCTTTGGATTTAATCAATGTAGTTCCGAATCCTTATTATGCATATTCAGGATACGAGAAAAATCAGTTAGATAACCGCGTGAAGGTTACAAATCTACCTCAAGACTGTAAAATTAGAATCTATACAACTAGTGGAATTTTAGTTAGGACTTATAACAAAGCAGATCCATCAACATCATTGGATTGGGACTTGAAAAATCAAGCTGGAATTACCATTTCAAGTGGTATCTACATTATTCACGTTGAAGTTCCTGGCGTTGGTGAAAAAGTGGTCAAATTCTTTGGTGTACTTCGACCAATTGACCTCGATACTTTCTAATTACTGAATCATCTATTTCAATAACAGACGAAAATGAAAAAATTCTATATCTCTCTGATTTTAACGACAACAGCTATTTTGACTGGTGTTGTTTCAGGGTATTCAGGTAACGAAGATCGAATCGGGCAAGCTGGTTCAACAGAGTTAATGATAAATCCTTTTGCACGTAGTTCGGGTTGGGCTGGCGCGAATACTTCTATGGTTCGTGGATTGGAAGCTCAGTTTCTAAACGTAGCAGGTACAGCTTTTACTAAAAAAACTGAAATTCTATTCGCTACAACCAATTGGTTGAGTGGAGCAGGGATTCGTATTAATGCTTTTGGTCTAACTCAAGGAGTTGGAAAAGATAAAACAGGAACCATCGGCTTAAGTGTTATGTCGATGAGTTTTGGTGATCTTCAAGTTACAACCGTTGATCAACCAGAAGGAACTGCAGCAACTTTTTCTCCCAATTTCACCAATATTGGTCTTTCGTACGCCAAGGAATTCTCCAACAGTATTTATGGTGGAATTGTGTTAAGAACAATTTCTCAAAGTATCTCCGATGTTCGTTCAACGGGTGTTTGTTTCGATGCAGGTGTTCAATACATTGCTGGAAAGAAAGAGAATATTCGTTTCGGTATTTCACTTCGTAATGTTGGTCCACGTATGAAATTCAATGGTGATGGTCTTTCATTCCGTGGTTCAATCCCCACTACGGGTGCAAGTCTTACTGTTGAGCAAAGAAATGAAGCATTCGAACTCCCTTCTTTACTGAATATTGGTGGTGCGTATGTTTTCGATTTAGCTGATAAACACAAATTGAATGTTGCATTGAACTTCACTTCAAATTCGTTCTCTCGCGATCAGTTTCAAGGTGGTGCTGAATATGCATTTAATAAAATGTTCATGGTGCGTGCAGGTTATATGCTCGAAATGAATGGAGGAGCTGCAGCAACTGCAAGTACAGGATACACAACAGAGGGAAGAACTAGTGCATTAACTGGTCCAACTGCTGGTTTTTCTCTTGAAGCTCCATTAAACAAAAAAGGAACTACATTTTCTATCGATTACTCTTACCGCACAACAAACCCATTTGCGGGTGTGCATACTATCGGAGCGCGAATTAATCTCTGATAAAACTAATTTTGTTTTTATAAGCGGCTTTTATAACTTAGCCACTCAACGGAAAGACTCTTCATTGGAAGGGTCTTTCCGTTTTATATTTCTTAAACACCAATTATGTCAAATATTACCTACCTAACAGCTGAAGGATTACTGAGATTGCAGGCTGAAATAAATCAGTTGAAAAATGTAGAGCGTCCTTCAATTTCTGCTCAAATTGCGGAAGCTCGTGATAAAGGAGATCTTTCTGAAAATGCTGAATACGATGCTGCAAAAGAAGCGCAGGGTCTTCTTGAATTGAAAATTTCTAAGATGCAAGAAATTCTTGCAAATGTTCGCATCATCGACGAATCTAAATTGGATTCATCTAAGATTTTGATTCTATCGAAAGTAAAAATTAAAAATACGGGTAACAACGCAATTATGTCGTATACCATAGTTGCCGAAAATGAAGCGGATATGAGAACTGGAAAAATTTCGGTGAGTTCTCCCATTGCGAAAGCGCTACTTGGAAAAAAAGTGGGTGATGTTGTTGAAGCAATTGTGCCTAATGGGATTGTGAACCTCGAAGTGATGGAAATTGCACGCTAATTATGTCATCCATTTTCACACGCATTATTCAAGGAGAAATTCCTGCATACAAAGTTGCAGAAAACGATGATTTCATCGCTATCTTGGATGTATTTCCATTAGTTGAAGGACATATTTTAGTTATTCCCAAAAAAGAAATCGATAATATTTTTGATTTAGAACCCGGAAAGCTTGAGAAACTATTTGGATTTAGTCAAACAATCGCGAAAGCAATTGAAGCGTCTTATGATTGCAAAAAAGTGGGAATGGCGGTTATTGGATTGGAGGTTCCTCATGCACACATTCATCTTCTTCCGATAAATGAAGCTGGAGATATCAATTTCATAAAACCCAAGCTTCAATTAACAGCACATCAGTTGATGAAAATTCAAGATAGAATCAAGAAAGCACTGTAATTTATCCTTTTATCCGATCGGGATTTTTTGCTGCAAATGCTTTCCATCCTGATACTCCCTTTGTCGTTTCGGGAATAACATCTCCACGGTATTGAAAATAATGGCACATGGCTGCCGCTAAACCATCGGTTGCATCCAAGTATTTGGGCATGTCGGCATCTGCTATTTTGAGTAAATTTTGCAACATCGCAGCAACTTGTTCTTTAGATGCGGCTCCTTTTCCTGTAATACTTTGCTTGATTTTTCGTGGTGAATATTCATACACCGGCAAATTTCGATGTAAAGCAGCCGCAAGTGCAACACCTTGAGCTCGTCCTAACTTTAACATCGATTGCACATTTTTACCGAAAAAAGGAGCCTCTGCAGCTAACTCGTCGGGCTTATAAGTGTCGATTAAATTCAACACACAATCGAAAATCATTTTCAACTTTGTTCCATGATCATCCAGCTTTTCCATATGCAAGGTTCCCATATGCAGCAATTTCACAATGCGTCCTTGAATATGAATAATTCCATAACCCATCACATTGGTTCCGGGATCAATGCCTAAAATAACTTTGTCTTTAATCATAAAGGGCTAATGTACGAAGGAAAAAATCTAATTTAGGCAGATGTTTTTATTAGGAATTTCCCTGTTTTTTGTAATTCCATGTTACCTGCTTTTCTGGTTAATAAGCGGAATGAATAACCATGAAAAAAGACCTGTTCAAACTAAACAAAACAACATATCACTTATCATCCCTTATCGTGATGAAGCAGCTCTCATTCCCGATTTGCTCGATTCTCTTTCTAAACTCAATCTTAAAGCTGGTGATGAGATTATTTTAATTGACGATCATTCAAGTGACGGCGGAATTCCGGTCGGCATTAAAACAAGAGTGGAAATTCAAATCCTAGAAACTCCAAAGCACATTCAAGGTTCTAAAAAAAACGCCTTAAGCATCGGAGTTAATCATGCTAAAAACGAATGGATTTTAACATCGGATGCCGATTGCACATTCGATCCAGAATGGGTAAACACATGGAGGAAACATCTATCTACCTCTGCTAATATGTTTATTGGTCCTGTTTTTTCAATCGATGATAATTTCTCAAGTGCAGCCCTTTTTCATCATGCTGAAAATGCCTGCTTACAAGTAATTGCTTTGGCTTCGGCCTCTCATAAGCAGCCATTAATTTGCAGCGGTGCGAACCTCCTTTTCAGAAAAAGTATTTGGGAACAGGTAGGTGGATATGAACAACATAAACATATACATTCTGGTGACGATGTATTGTTGATGCAATCGTTTCAACAAATAAATCCTAAGGCAATTTTCGCTCAGTTCGAAAATTCGAATGTGGTTAGAACCTCAGCCGCTAACACATGGAAATCGTGGTTTCTTCAACGACGACGCTGGGCTTCCAAATCTGGGCACTTGGCAAATAACATCCAGAAAATTCACGCAACACTTCTTATTTTTTGGGTGTTCGTTTTTCCTATTGCAATTTGGTTTCTGGGGCCATTGTATTTTTTTCTGCTCATCCCCGAAATGCTCATTATAGGTTTCTTATGTAGGAAGCTGAATTCCAAATTCAAATCTTGGATGTGGCCTATTTTCAGAGTATTCTATCCTGGACTTCTTATAATATTGCCATTCACCATGTTCAAATGGCCTTCCACTTGGAAAAAACGAAGCTTTCAATCAATTAAAACAACTATCCACTGATTGCACTCCTTTTGTACTTTTGCTTGATTCAATAAATATTCTCTAAATGATTCGCATTCTCAATTACATCGATGGACAACTTATTGAATCTTCTAGCAAGACCTGGATTGACAATGTAAATCCTGCCACTGCTGAAATTTATAGTGAACTAACTTCTGGCAATGAAGAGGATGTAAATAAAGCCGTTGATGCAGCCAAAAAAGTTTTTCCAGCTTGGTCATCGCTCAAAGCGGAGGAACGATCCAACTACCTTTTGAAATTAGCGTCTCTCATGGAGCGCGATTTAGAAGATTTGGCTTTGGCAGAAAGCATCGACTCTGGAAAACCTGTTCATGTGGCTCGAGCTATTGACATTCCTCGTGCAATTGCCAATATTCGATTTTTCGCAACAGCAATTTTACACAGTAGCTCAGAATCTCATGCTAGCGACGATCTTGCCATAAACTATACACTTCGTCAACCTTTTGGAGTGGCGGCTTGCATTTCTCCATGGAATTTACCCTTGTATTTATTTACCTGGAAAATTGCCCCTGCCCTAGCCTCTGGAAATACAGTTGTGGCGAAACCTTCGGAGATTACTCCTATGACGGCCTTTCTTTTTTCGAAATTATGCATAGAAGCGAATTTCCCTGCAGGTGTGCTTAATGTTTTGCATGGCTATGGTCCTCAAGTTGGCGCTGCATTGGTCGCTCATAAAGATATTTCGGCGGTTTCTTTTACCGGAGGATCTCAAACCGGAGCTGCAATTGCACGCGTTGCTGCACCTCAGTTTAAGAAGCTTTCTTTGGAATTGGGCGGAAAAAATGCCACACTCATTTTTGCAGATTGCGATTTTGAAAATACAATAAACGAAGCTGTTCGTGCCGCTTTTTCAAACCAAGGTCAGATATGCTTGTGTGGTTCTCGTATTTTAATTGAACGTAGTGTATATCCTCGTTTTCGAGATGCTTTTGTCGCTCGAGTGAAGCAATTACGCATCGGAAATCCGCTGGATGCCACTACCGATATGGGAGCTGTCGTTTCGGAACCACACATGCTGAAAGTACTTTCCTACATTCAACTTGCAAAAGAAGAAGGCGGAACTATTTTAACCGGTGGAGAACGTGTTTTGCTTTCGGATGAAAATGCACAGGGTTTCTTTATTGCTCCAACCGTTATTGAAGGATTAGATTCAACAGCACGATGCAACCAAGAGGAGATTTTTGGTCCGGTGGTTACTTTGATGCCCTTTGATGGAGATCAAGAAGCCATTGATTTTGCAAACAGCACCGCGTATGGTTTGGCTTTTTCTGTTTGGACAAGCAATGTTACACGAGCGCATTCACTTGCCGCCAAATTGAAAACTGGCATTGTTTGGGTGAATTGCTGGATGTTGCGCGATTTACGTACACCATTTGGCGGTGTTAAACAGAGTGGTGTGGGCCGCGAAGGTGGCTGGGAAGCTCTTCGATTTTTTACCGAAGCGAAGAATGTGTGTGTGAGATTATAATAAATGTGATGTGCTGATGTGATAAAAAATGTGCTGATGTGATGATAATTAATATGGCTGATGTTTCATTGATTATGAATTTACAGATAGGTTGCAAGTTGATATTAATTTTCTTTTTGTTATTCGATTTAAAATAATACCTTAACTCCATAATAGTTACTCAAGAAAATTAAAAATAATTTACACGCACAATCAGATTTGTCAACACGTCCAACGATAACTATCAGAATAATAAACATATCTGCACATCAGCACATTAGCATATAAGCACATCAATTTTATCAGCACATCTCCCGATAGCTATCGGGACACATAAGCACATCAGCACATTAATAATTAATAATTAATAATTAATAAATCAATGAACATCATCCCCATCTCCCTCCTCGTTTTAGCGATTTTATTCGTATTCACATCCTTTGCAACCGTTCAACAAGGAACCATTGGAGTTACTACCATCTTTGGAAAATATAGCAGGATGTTGCGTCCAGGATTAAATTTCAAAATTCCTTTTATCGAACAAATTTACAAACGAGTTTCTATCCAAAACCGTTCGGTTGAATTGGAATTTCAGGCGGTTACAGTCGACCAAGCCAATGTGTATTTTAAAGCGATGTTGCTTTTTGCGGTGGTGAATCCAGATGAGGAAACCATTAAAAATGTTGCATTTAAATTCATCGATGAACGCAATTTAATGCAAGCACTTATTCGCACAGTGGAAGGTTCTATTCGTGCGTTTGTTGCAAACAAAAAACAAAGTGAAGTACTGGTTCTTCGTGGGGAAATTGTTTCGGATGTGAAAGATCAAATTGATCAAACACTCGAAAGTTGGGGTTATCATTTAATTGATTTGCAACTGAACGATATCACCTTCGATGAAGTGATTATGAAATCGATGTCGCAAGTGGTGGCATCCAATAATTTAAAAGCTGCAGCTGAAAACGAAGGACAGGCATTATTGATTACCAAAACCAAGGCTGCAGAAGCCGAAGGAAATGCCATTAAAATTGCAGCAGAAGCCGAGCGTCAAGCAGCGCAATTGCGCGGACAAGGAGTTGCACTTTTCCGTGAAGAAGTCGCCAAAGGAATGAGTTTGGCCGCAAAAGAAATGCAACAAGCCGATATGGATACTTCGGTAATCATGTTCACCATGTGGACTGAGGCCATCAAGCATTTTGCTGAAAATGGAAAAGGCAATGCTATTTTCTTGGATGGTTCACCCGATGGAATGGACAAGAATTTCAAGCAGTTGATGCACATATTAAAGAGCAATCAGCAGGTTTGAGCATCCTAAGAACCAAGCTCCAAAATCCGATCGAATTCGTTCGCAATTACAGGCATTACACTTAAGCGTGATTGACGAATAAGTGCAATATTGGCCAACTGTTCGTCGGCTTTAATTTGTTCGAGAGTAACGGGTTTTTTCAATGCTTCTACCGGAGATAAATCAACAACAAACCAGCGTAAATCATCGGTTGTTGGGTCGTTGTATGCTTCCTTCACAACCTTGGCAATTCCAACAACACACATGCCTTCGTTGCTGTGATAAAAAAGCACGAGATCGCCCGTTTTCATGGCTTGTAAATTATTTCGTGCCTGGTAATTTCGCACGCCATCCCAAATTGTTTTTTTGTCTTTTACAAATTGATGCCAGGGGTATTTTACCGGTTCCGATTTTACCAACCAATAATTCATTAGTGTACAATTTTAAATGTGAGTTCTTTTAATAATTCGGCATCATCGGCACTTTCGTTGTTAACGCCCTTGCCCTTTAAATCATAGTTGCGCAAATGATTCATGATTCTAAGCAATTTTGCAGGAGGGAAATTTCGGGCTGCTTGCTCATAATCGCGAATGAAAAAAGGTGGAACTCCCATCGCCGAAGCCATGTTCGTTTCTCCTTTACCTCTTAACCATTGATAATGCAATAGCTTGCTAAAGTAACTATACAATGAGCCCATCACCATAGGAAGAGGCGTGTTTTTTTGCCCAGCAATGTTCATTGCTATTTGGTTCGCTTTAAAAACATTCTTCTGTCCCAAAGCTTTCTGGAATTCGAAAACATTAAATTCCCTACTTATCCCAACTTGCTTTTCAATATCCTTCTCGTTAATCTCTGATCCAACTGGAGCATTAAGAAATAATTTATCGGATTCATTGGTCACTTTCTCCAATTCATTGCCAACGTGTTCCGACAATAATACTGCAGCGCCCGCAGTAATACGATATCCTTTCTTTCGAAAATGATTACTTACCCATTCGGGCATTTTCTCTTGCTTTAAACGCTCCGAAACATAATAAATCCCTTTTTTACTGATAGAATCGTAAAACTTTTTTCGTTTATCGGGCTCTTTTCCTTTGAAACAAAAAACAAGAATGGTGCTTGGTTGTGGATTATTGATATACGAAACCAGCTGATCCGTGTCTTTCATTTGCTGCGCTTCCTTGATAATCACCACCTGATAATCGCTCATCATCGGAAAACGCTTTGCGGTTGCAATTATATCCTCGGCGCTTACATCCAAACCATACAAAACGGATTGATTAAAAGCACGTTCATCTTCTGTCAACACGTTGTTTTCGATATAATCCGAAAGTTGATCGATGTAATAAGGTTCTTCACCTGCAAACAGATAAATGGGAGCAAATTTTCGGTTTTTCAAATCCTGATAAACCGACTCAATGGTAGGTGTAATCGTCTTAGCCATGGTGAGCTATTTCTTAATTATTCATTAATCGAATCGCAAGTGTTTAACAGTATTGCCGTTGTTAATGAGTTCGTTGAGCGAATCAATTCCAATTTGAATATGCGAATCAACATAATTTGTGGTAACGGCAGAATCGCTTTTTTCTGTCTTAACTCCGCCTGCAACCATGGGCTGATCGCTAACTAGTAACAAGGCTCCAGTTGGAATTTTATTATAAAAACCAACCGAAAAGATGGTTGCAGTTTCCATATCGATGGCCATTGCACGGATCTTCAGCAGGTATTTTTTAAACTCATTATCATGCTCCCAAACTCGTCGGTTGGTCGTAAAAACCGTTCCGGTCCAATAATCTTTCTTGTGGTTTCGAATGGTTGTGGATACCGCTTTTTGGAGATTAAAGGCAGGCAATGCAGGAACTTCGGCAGGAAAATAATCGTTCGATGTTCCTTCGCCACGAATAGCTGCAATGGGTAAAATCAAATCGCCTACTTTATTTTTCTTTTTCAATCCTCCACATTTTCCTAAAAACAAACATGCTTTGGGTTGAATAGCAGATAGTAAATCCATGATAATTGCAGCATTTGGGCTTCCCATGCTGAAGTTGATCATAGTAATTCCATTGGCAGTTGCACAAGGCATTGGTCGATCTTGTCCGACAATTTGAGCGCCCGTAACTGCAGCAAATTTCTCCACATAGTTGGAAAAATTGGTAAGCAGGATATATTTGCCAAAGTCTTGAAGTTGCATGCCCGTATAACGAGGTAACCAATTATTCACGATTTCTTCTTTACTTTTCATGGATCAGGACTTATTAAATTTCAAACTTCTGCAGTTGCCGCCAATTCATCCAGTAACTAGGAAGGTAGCTTCACAAAGAACGCAAATTTTCGACGCATTTCGAAACAAATTTGTAGCGTTAACACCCGAAGAATGGGTGAGACAACACATGCTGAATTATTTAAATGTACATCTACTCTACCCCAAAAATTTGCTTGGAGTAGAAGTTTCATTGAAACTTAATAACCTCTCCAAACGTGCGGATATTGTTGTTTATGCGGTCGACTTAACACCTTGGATGATTGTTGAATGCAAAGCAGCCGAAGTTGAAATCACCCAAGCAGTTTTCGATCAGGCTGCTCGGTATAATTTAACCATGCGCGTTCCTTTTTTGGTCGTAACAAATGGCAACCGATTACTAGCTGCCCATATAAATTTTCAAGCAGAGAAGATAGAAATGCTCCAAAGTATGCCTGATTTTATTGATAAAATGTAGGTGTTCGGTTTAAATCCATTCGGAATTACAATCAACTGTTTAGAATTCCGATAAAACAGCATAATTGTTTCTATTAGAATGCAAAGATTCCCATTATCTTTGGCCGCCCATCACGTAAATATTTTATGTCTATACGTTTCTTCCCTACATTTCTTTTTTGCCTTATCTCTTCATTCATCATTGCACAAAATGCTACCATTCGAGGTACTGTTTTCAATAAGAAAAATGGCGAACCCGTTATTTTCACCAATGTATTTTTGGAAGGCACCAACTTCGCAGCTCAAACCGATGTGAATGGTTTCTTTTCAATTACGAAAGTTCCGACAGGTTCTTACAAGTTGAGTTTTTCTTCGGTTGGATTCGAAAAAACATCCCTTTCCATCTCGGTTAAAGCGGGGCAATTACTCACACAAAATATTTATGTTCAAACCAAAGCGGTTGACATTAAAGAATTTGAAGTAAGTGGAGAGAAAGAAGAAGAGCAAAATCGTATTGGGGTTGGTTTAACCACCATTACGCCCAAAGAAATGAACAAGCTTCCAACGATTGGAGCTGAACCCGATATTGCGCAGTACTTGCAAGTTCTTCCGGGTGTAACTTTTACCGGTGATCAAGGTGGACAATTATACATTCGTGGTGGTTCGCCTATTCAAAATAAAGTGTTGCTTGATGGAATGATTATTTACAATCCATTTCACTCAATTGGATTATTTTCGGTATTCGATACGGATATCATTCGGAATGCTGATGTTTACACAGGTGGTTTCAGTGCTGAAAATGGAGGACGCGTTTCGTCAATCATGAAAATCACCAGCAAGGATGGAAATAAGAAACGTTTTGGAGGAAAGGTTTCTGCAAGTCCTTTCGTTGCTAAATTGCAAATGGAAGGCCCTTTGAGCAAACAAAAAGAAGGGAAGGCGAGTTCCACATCGTTCATTTTCAGTGCACGTTCTTCGTATCTTAAAGAGAGTTCCAAGATTTTTTATCCGTATGTGGATACAGCAGGTTTACCTTTCAATTTCACTGATATTTATGGGAAAATTTCTTTTAACGGTGACAACGGAAGTAAGCTCAATTTGACTGGATTTAATTTCAGCGATCAGGTACAATATAAAAGCTTGCAAAAGTTGAACTGGAATACTTTTGGCGCTGGTGCAAATTTCGTTTTGGTACCAAGTAACAGCACCTTTTTGATGGATGGGGTTTTTAGTTACACCGACTATAAAATTAACCTCGACGAAGCTAGTAAGCCATCAAGAAGCAGTGAAATAAGTGGATTTAATTTGGCCATGAATTTCAAATACTTTATTGGTAAAAACGATTTCCTTTGGGGTGTTGAAGCCATTGGATTAAACACGGCTTTTACATTTTATAATGAAGTAAATAGAAAAATTGAGCAGAACGAAAACAATACAGAATTAGCATTGTATGCTAAGTACCACTTCACCGTTGGGAAATTGGTTGCCGAACCGAGCTTCCGCATGCACTATTATGCATCGCTAGGAGAAGCTTCTCCGGAACCACGTTTGGGTTTAAAGTTTAATGTGAGCGATAATTTCCGTTTGAAATTTGCCAGCGGTTTATATAGCCAAAATCTAATTGCAGGAGTTTCGGATCGAGATGTAGTGAATTTGTTTTATGGCTTTTTGACTGCGCCAGAAAATGCACCAACCAAATTTAAAGGCACCGATAGAACCAGCAAATTGCAAAAGGCGCAACATATAATTTTTGGATTTGAAAGTAATTTAGGGAAGCATTTGAAATGGAATGTGGAAGCATACTATTTCAACTTTAATCAACTTACCAATATCAACCGTAATAAATTGTACGACGATAACTCGGAAAACGAAGCCCAACCAGATGTTCTAAAGAAAGATTTCATTCTCGAAAAAGGGGTTTCCAAAGGGGTTGACATGACCTTGAAATACGACTTCAAACGTTTCTATATTTGGGCGGTTTATTCCTTGATGAAAGTTACCCGCGAAGACGAGTTAATCGATTACAGTCCGGTTTGGGATCGTCGTCATAATATCAATCTACTTGCATCGTATGAATTTGGGAAACGTTTGAATTGGTCATTTAGTGCACGTTGGAATTACGGTTCTGGATTCCCATTCACACAAACCCAAGGATTCTATGAAAACAACACGTTAACAGGGAATCTGAATGGCAATTACACAACAACCAACGGAACACTTGGATCGACATTCGCGCAATTAAATCAAGGCCGTTTACCTGCATATCACCGTTTGGATGTTAACCTAAAACACTCCGTTGAACTTGGCGAAAACACAACTCTCGAGCTTACTGCAGGTGTTACTAACTCCTACAATCGCGATAATATCTTTTACTTCGATCGTGTAAAATTTGAACGAATCAATCAGTTACCAATTTTACCAAGTATTGGTGTGAACTTAAGATTCTAAGTTAATCAATCGGAAACAAAAAAGGATGCACATTTAACATGTGCATCCTTTTTTGTTTTGTGCTATTTGATAGTTTGAATCAATCTCAAAACGAGTCAGATCTTTATCAAATAGGGAATAGATTAAAGCGATATAGAAATAGCAATAGAAAACTATTCGAGAGTATTTATTTAAGCTTGAGCAGCATTTAATTGTCCAAGTGTGCGGAGATGATTAATGTGAGAAGCAATTGCATCACGCATTTTACGGTGTTCAATATAAATTACTCCAAATTCTTCGCAGGTACTTTTAATAATCTTGCTAATTGCTGGATAATGTACGTGAGAGATTTTCGGAAAAAGGTGATGTTCGATTTGGAAATTCAATCCTCCAACTAACCAAGAAATTACTTTATTACGGGTTGCAAAATTGGCAGTCGTTTTAAGCTGATGAATTGCCCATTCGTCTTCAATTTTATTGGCAACAGGTAGAGGAAAATGAGCTTCTTCGACTGTATGTGCCAACTGAAAAACGATGCTCAATACTACTCCAGCAAACATTCCGTATACAAGAAAACCAATTAGCCAAGGTGTAAATCCAATGAAGTAAATTGGAACAACTACAAATGTGCAAAAATGAATGACTTTGAAAGCCCAAAAGGTAATATGATCGGAAGTGTTCATCTTTTTTAAAGGCAAAGAACCCACCATGCGTGTAAAATACTTCTTGTAATCGGTGAAGAAAATCCAATATATGTATAGAAGTGAGTAAGCAAACCAGAAATAAATATGCTGGTACTTATGCATTTTTAGGAATTTCTGCGAATCACATAAACGTAAAAATGGACGTGCATCAATATCATCGTCAATCCCATCAATATTCGTGTACGCATGATGAATAACGTTGTGCTTGGTGTTCCACATAAACACATTGGCTCCTAAAAAATTCAAGGAAAGTCCAGCGAGTTTGTTAATCCAAGGATATTTGCTGAAGCTTCCGTGCGCTCCATCGTGCATGATATTAAATCCGATGGATGCAGTTAATCCACCTAAAATGATGCTTTCAACCAATGCAAAATACCAAACAGGCGTATAAAAAACTAGATGAGTGTAAACTGCTAAAAAACTCACTACGAGAATAATTGCTTTTAGGAAAAGTTTGAAATTCCCAGTACTTGCTGTTTCAGCATCCTTAAAGTATTCGGTAATCCGGGTTTTTAACTCCGCATGAAATGAGGTAGAGTTTGTTATAAATTTTGGTGCTGCCATGTTATCTGTTGTTCTGTGTGAAATTTTGTGAAGTGATATTTTTAAATTATTTCAAATACAAAAACAAATTTAAAGCATAAAAGTTTGAATATGCGTTGTGGTATTTCGAGTATGGGTCCTTTATGTTTGATTATCAAAACAAAACAATATGAAGAAGCCAAAAACATTCAAGGAATTTGCGTTGTTTTTGGCTTCTTTACTAAGTTGTTCTAGGACGCCTATGACCTCTCCAACGATTTCGTGTACGAACTTCTGCACCTACGCCGGCTGACCCAGCTAGCTGAGATGCGGATTTTTCTCTATCTGCTCTCGGTGGTCGAGGGGGTTGAGACTTTTTCTTCGCTTTTGCTGCAGTATTTCGAGGACCTTGCATCGGCACAAACGAACCTGAACTTAAAGGCCAAGGATGTTTTTCAACAACTGGAATAACCTTATCAATCAGCTTCTGAATATCACGCATATACTCTTTCTCTTCTTCGTCGCAAAACGAAAACGCAATTCCACTTGCTCCAGCTCTACCCGTTCTTCCAATTCGGTGAACATAGGTTTCGGGAATATTGGGGATTTCGTAATTGATTACATGCGAGAGATTGTCCACATCAATTCCGCGAGCGGCTATATCGGTTGCTACAAGAACGCGTGTTACGCCCGATTTGAAATTACTCAATGCTCTCTGACGTGCATTCTGGGCCTTATTTCCGTGAATGGCTTCAGCAGAAACACCGGCTTTATGCAAATCTTTTACAACCTTATCGGCTCCGTGTTTGGTTCTTGTAAATACTAAAGCCGACTTGATGTTCTTGTCTTTTAGTAAATGAATGAGCAAGTTCTTTTTATCGTTCTTCTCCGTAAAATAAACCTGCTGCTCTATGGTTTCGGCGGTTGAAGAAACCGGAGTCACTTCCACTTTTACCGGATTCGATAAAATAGTATCGGCAAGTTTTTGAATTTCAGGTGGCATGGTAGCCGAGAAAAACAAGGTTTGGCGTTTGGCAGGAATCTTTTGGAGGATCTTTTTCACATCGTGAATGAATCCCATGTCGAGCATGCGATCGGCTTCATCTAAAACAAAAATTTCGAGTTGGTGAAGATGGACAAATCCTTGATTCATCAAGTCGAGCAAACGACCCGGTGTAGCAATCAAGATATCGATGCCACGCTTTAGTGCATCGGTTTGAGAACGTTGGGTAACACCACCAAAAATAACGGTATGTTTCAAATTGGTATGCTTGCCATAGGCTGCCATACTTTCGCCAATTTGAATGGCTAACTCACGTGTTGGAGTTAGAATAAGGCATCGGATGGGTTTGTGTGCAGAAGATTTTGGTGGTTTGTTGTAAAGCGTTTGTAGAATGGGAATCGCAAAAGCGGCTGTTTTTCCAGTTCCAGTTTGTGCACAACCAAGTAAGTCGCGGCCCAGAAGTACATCGGGTATAGCTTGTTCCTGAATGGGAGTGGGTTGAACATAACCTTCGTCTTTCAAAGCACGAAGAATAGGTTCGATCAGTTGTAATTGATCAAAATTCATAATGGGTTTTCAGGCGTCAAAAGCCTTCAAGCACTGAAACAGCGAAGGAATGGGGGACCTGTTAAATTTTTCCGATAACGGAACAGGGTTGAAATTCTCCCTGAAATTGCCGTTCGGCCTGCAGGGGTCAGTGGTGAATCGGCATCAAAGATAGGTGAAACATCGAGCACTTCGACAAAATAGTATTATTCCTTCATTTCTAAAACCCAATCAGGTCTTTTCCAAGGTGAATAATTTACTTGCGCTAAATTGGTATTTGGATCAATAAAATCTTGCATTGGCCTTCCATTCAGACCCACTTGAATACTGGCTGTAATGATTGGATCAGCGCCCCATTTTTTATGAAAATCGCTTTTCAAGTATTGCGAAAACTTGTAAATCATATCGGCATTTTGAGCCATATAACTAATCTGCATGGTGTTGATGATCTTCCCAATATTAATTTCCTCGGGAACGTCTTCCAATTTCCTTCGTGCATAAAACTTCACATTAACTTTTTTCGTCAGAATTTTCATTCGCCAAGAAAAAAAGGAAGCTTGACCTGTCCATGCAACGTCTTTCGAAATAAATAAATAACGGAATGGCAAAAGTAACTGCACAACCACGAATAGTATAACAAGATTACGAGTAAGCGCATGTATTTGGAAAAACTCGGATTGTGTTCCTGCTTTTTTCATCTCGGAGCTTTTACGTCCCCAATTATCCAATCCCCAACGAGCAAGAAAGCGACGCAACCAAACAGAATCTACAAATAGAATATTAGCAAAAGTCATGGCAAGAGGAAAAACACCAATCGAACCGCCTTCGCCCATATTGAAAATATAATGATTGCTTATATTAAAGATGATTGTTCCGATAGCTGCCCAAAGAAAAGTACGACGGTTCCAAAGCAAAAAACCAATCACTAAATCGAAAATCAATCCACCATAGGTGATGTAATAAAGGGCTGCGTCTCCATGCAATAAAGCAGATGATGTGTTTACATCAATAAAAAAACGAGGAGGTTGTTGAAGAATAAGCCAATCGTAATTGATTTTTGCTAAACCACCATAGAAGTAAACGAGGAACACTAAAAACTGAAAAAGAAATAGCAGCCAGTATGGAATTACTTCAGTTCCAGATTCATCGAATTGGGGTTTGTAAAACAACCAAAATGATGTCAACATTAAAAACATGTAAAAGTGGTTGTTGAAATAGGCTTCTTCTAGAAAAAGCAGGTAGGCGAATGAGATCAGAAATAAAATCACTCCAACGCGAAGTGTTTTCTTAAAAAACATCAGAACCGGACCAATAAAGGTGCAATACAAAATAAATTTCATACCACCCGATGGAAGCGGCTTGATGAATGGGAGATAATCGTATGCGAAAAGAAACTTAGGAGCTAGAATTCCGGCTTCGATGAAATGCATCGAAACATATCCAAAAAACTGGATTATTAAAACAAAAGCGAAACCTATTCTGAAAATAGTGAGTGGCAGAGCATCAACCGGCTGAAACAACCTTCGAGAAAATCTTTCGAACATAGAAAATCACTCAGTTAAATTGACAAATGACGCCGCCCATTAAAGTAAGCGAAACGACCCAAAAACCGGCATGTATAAAAAGGTATTTGAAACCTCTTTGCTCAAATAAACTGCTCATTCCAATTACAGGTATGGCGAAAAATACTCCAGCCAAAAAACCATGTAGTGCTCCATGTTTAAAGGTTCTGAAATTGTTGCCATAAGCATCCATGAAATCTTTCAAATATAAACTGATGGCCGAATTGGGGTCGGAAATACCAGGCTCATTTTCTAAAATGGATGCTACAGAAAACTGATGAATAACCATAAATTGCAAAATAAAAGCAGCTAAAATGCAAAATAGAAAAGTGGTTCCAAATGTTACGATCATATTGCCTGCTCGAAGTTTCTCTTCGGTAACTTCAGCTGCTTTCATCCACGCTTTCCCAAATAATTTATTGCTGTACCAAAGCATCCCAAGTAACATTGGAATCATTGCCGAAACAAGAACGATGAGAAAGTTAATTTTTGGCATATTGTTTTTTTTCAAAGATATTTTAATTCCGAAATCAAATCGAAAAACCCGATAAATCTTCTATCAATAAAAACACAAAACAACTTAATGTTGAATGCTGATTGTATGATTTGAAATTCCTTTAGGAGTTGTAATTTTCAAAAGATAAATCCCTGAATGAAATTGTTGAATATTTATTGTAGCAGAATTTCCCGCATCAATTTGCCTGCCTTGCAAATCGAATAATTGATATTCCAGCTTTTCTGCCTTTGTCTCCTGATGAATTTGAAGAAAATCGGAAGCTGGATTTGGGAAAATAGTAGAAGTGTTAATTTCACTGGAATTTATTTGTGTGACCGAACACACAATGCCATTCAGTCTCCGCCAAATTTCATTGTTAAGAACGGTCGGAACCAAACTTCCAATACCGTTTGGATCCATGCCCATTCTGACCAAAACGAGATTCATCGAAGGAACCACATTCACATACTGACAATATTTTCCAATTCCAGAAACAAGATCTGTAGGAGCTTCGGGCAATATCCATCCTGGGAAACTTATTTGTGATCCAGGAAGCATAAACGATGATTTGCCATTGAGCCACCACAAATAGCCATACGCAGGATTTAGCGATTGTGAACTATTTAACATCGCATCAAAATAGTCAGTGTCATGCATTAACGTATCTTGATTCCACACACCGCGATTCAATATCATTAGGCCAAAACGTGCCATGGCCCTGGCTGTGCTGTACATTACATTATTATCGCCATTCGGAATGTAAGCACTTGTTCCCATGCCAATGCGATTTCGAACTCGTGTATTATAAAACTGATTTATCGTACTTCCTGATGCGCCAGAAATAACACCATCGAGTAATGTATATGGCGCATTGTGATACGCCCAACGTGATCCTGCATCGGCCAAATATTCCAAGCAAGTATCTGAAGTGCAATCGGGGTTGACAAAGTCATCATTCAAACCAGAAGTCATGCTGAGCTGATTGCGAACGCGAATCAAAGACTCCTGCTCGGGTGAGCAGCTTGTCCAACCAGCACCTAAATAATTGCTCGATAAATCATCTATCGAAAGCAATCCCTCTTCTTGCGCCAAACCAACTAAAAAGCTAGTAAGCGATTTTCCTGCTGATGCCCAAAACCAAAGACTGTCTTTGGTGAACGTTCCATAGTATTTCTCAAGAGCAATTTTTCCATCTTTAAGGATGATAAATGCTTTGGAATTATTATCGCCAACATAGTCGATTAAGCTTTGTAAAGAATCGTTGCACCAACCCAATTCCTGATTCGAAAGGGTGTCCCAATTGCTACCTGTTAATGGCGGAAAATATAGCGTTTGGGCGAAACCAATACTGGAAAACGGGAGCAAAAGAAGAGAAAGAAAGATTCTTTTAATTGGGTTAAACATAGTTTTGACAGATTGATTTTGCAAAGTTGAAATCATCACAAGTTGGTATAATTGCAAACTCCCAATTTAATTTTGATTTACGATTTTGAAGCATTCGCCATTTTCCATTTTAAGAATATACATTCCTGCATTGGGTATCGTAATTTTTTTGCTGCCATTCACATCAAATGAATCGATCAATTTACCTTGTATGGAATATAGTTTGGCATTGGAAAGTTGGCTATTGTTTTGAATGGAAAATTCCCCATTACAGGGATTTGGAAAAACAGAAAATTCGGAGGATTGACCATCTATTTTATCTATACGCAATACGTTGTCTAATAATGCAATATGGTTGATTTCAGTTCCCAGATGATGCGTAAATTCTCCACCTGCCATAAGGGATTGCTGAATAATATCGAGACAATAAACAGTGCTGTCGAAAACGGCAACTGATGTAGGATAAACGTCTGAACTTGTCCATTTTGCAAGGTTCTCGCCGAAGGTCATTAATTCCATAACCGAAAAATCACCACCAACATAGAGCTCGTTATTTGTAACCATTAAACATCGCATCGAACCCAAAGAATCGTTTGTTGCCATTTCAGTAATTCCGAGTAATGCTTCCCAATTTCCTGCATTGAATTGCATCAAACCAAACACTTCCCCTTGGTGTTTTAAGTTGGCTGCAATGATGGGTTTATTGTTCCATAATTCTATATCGTTTGCTTCTGCAGCAATTCCCAATCCCAAGGATTCGGGCACACCTGCAAACATTTTCCCAACATTTAGCATGGGAGCATTTCCAGCTTCTGTAAAATCGCCAGCAAACAAAAGTCCATCTGGACTGCTTCGGAGCGCATTGATTGAACCATTTGTTCCCCAACCAAGAGGCATCCATTCCAAACCATTCCATTTGGCAATATCTGCATTTGCCGGTCCTCCTTGAACAAATTGGAAATCTCCGGCAGCATACAATTCTCCTTCGTGCCATTCCAAATCATTCACTTTACCGAATATTCCTCCACCCATTGCCTCCCAACCATTGTTTCCCAAACGGGTAATATTATTCACTGCCGTTGTTCCTGCAATGGAGAATTCTCCTGCTGCAATTAATTGATAATTTAAAGTGTCGAGGGCGTAAACAGGACCATTGGTTCCACCAAAAGTTTCAATCCAGAGAAATCCGGCAAAGCCTGAAATATAGCTTGCAATATTATTTGCAGGTTGTCCATCGGCTTGTGAAAAATTCCCGGCCACAATAACGTCTCCGTTGTACAAGAAAATATCGTTCACCTCGCCATTAACTCCACCAAGCAAAGGACTAACAACCGTATTGGGCGGATAACCTGGTTGAATCCAAGCCAATTCATCGAGTGTAAATCCATGCTCATTTGCCCATTCCGAAACACCGTTTACTGAAATCTGATGCACATAAGCAAAGTTCTGATTACGTTGAATTTGGCGAGCTAGATTTTCCGAACCACTTTGCTGCATTAAATAACCAACGGCGCAATGCGTATCATATCGATCAATAAATACTGGATTTTGATATAATAGATAATCGTTCACAGGAAATGTTCCTTGCATAGAGTAATTCTCTAAGCTTTTCAATAAATATTCACGTTGATTTTGTTGACTTTGAGATAAATGCTGCACGTTTCGAAGGCTCAACACTTGAATAACTGAGGCAAGATGCAGCTGAATGGCTTGATTGAAATTGGTAGAGTTTGATATTTCGCAACTCCAATTGTTGGGAATATCGCTTTGTAACAAAACTTCTTTATTCACTCTGTACAATGATTGTAAATGGGTTTCGTTTGCCTGAATGCGATTAAACAAAAGAAGAATCGCAAGGATTTGAAGATATTTCATGGGATTTTGGTGGATGTATTTCTACGTAAAAATAGAAAATGGAATCTATAAATTCATTAACATAAAATTAAATACAATAATGTTTAAAACGATGATTCTCATCCTTATATTTGGTTCAGTTTTGGATTTAAGAAAACGTCAAGAATGAAGACTTTCCTATTCGCAATTTTTCTCATTTTTTCCTTGAAAGGAATTGCTCAGAATGATCGTCGACTAGTTTTGGGTCCATTTCTTTCCATGACATCCGCATCATTAAAAGCCAAACCAAGCATTGGTGATATTGATCCTCAAAAAGGGGCTGGCTTTGGAGTTTTTGCCCGATTGCACATTCTGATGCTTTATGCCAAAATTGAAGGTGGATTTACTTCATTGAAGTCGGAATCGAATTTCGCCTTGCCCACAGGTATTAATTCGCAAACTACCTATAAATTAAACGGCTGGGATGTGAATTCATACCTTGGTTGGCGAATTTTTAATTTGGGAGATATTGGAAATGCGCGGGTTTTTATTGGTTATACATTCAAGGACATATCCAAAATTTCGGTCCGATCTGAATTACCTAATTTGCAAAATTTGAGATTCGATGAAAAGTTTAAAGGCATTATTTTCGGAGCTGGTGTTGATGTTTGGAAATTGACTTTCGATGTTAATTTTACACGTGGATTGAAAGACATTGAAATTTTTGCGGAGCAAAGTCTGATTAATAACTATTCTACAATCGCCGTTGGATATAAGTTTTAGAAGATTTTCAAGTTTGCTATTTTGAATTTTTTATCGGCACTCAAAAAAAATAAAAGAAATTTTGCAAGAATCTGTTTGACTAGAAATGTATTTGACTATATTTGCAGCCCTTAAAAACTAAAGATTCATCGCCATGGCGAAAAAAGGCAATCGTGTTCAGGTAATACTGGAATGCACAGAGCATAAGACATCGGGCGTACCCGGAACTTCACGTTACATCACTACGAAGAACAAAAAGAACACAACCGAGCGTATCGAGTTGAAGAAATACAATTCTGTGCTTAAGCGCGTAACTGTTCACAAAGAAATCAAGTAATCACTCAGAACCATGGCAAAGAAAGTAGTTGCAACCCTGAAAACCGGCGCCGGCAAATCATTTACTAAAGTGATTAAAATGGTGAAATCGCCAAAGACTGGCGCTTATGCTTTTAAAGAAGAAGTTGTCCATAACGACCACGTGAAAGATTTCCTTAGCGGGAAGTAATTTCGTGATAGCATCATAGACTTTAAGCTTCTTCCCAACCGGAAGGAGCTTTTTTTGCTAACAGGCTCGCGCCAAATTTCACCTCAACCCATGGCATTTTTCGGATTATTTTCTCGTGAAAAAAAGGAAACCCTCGACCAGGGATTGGCAAAAACCAAGGAGAATTTTTTCTCCAAGTTGGCCAAAGTGCTTATCGGGAAATCGAAGGTGGACGAGGAAGTTCTCGATAATCTAGAAGAAATTCTGATTGGTGCGGATGTAGGCGTTGCAACCACGCTGAAAATCATTGAACGCATTGAAAATCGAGTTGGCCGAGACAAATACACCACAAGTTCCGAACTTAATGGAATCCTCAAGGAGGAAATTGCCGCTTTGTTGGAAGAGAATCGCAGCGGAGATCAATCGGATTTCACTACACAAAAAACAACTGTCGGTCCTTATGTGATCATGGTTGTTGGAGTAAATGGCGTTGGAAAAACAACCACCATTGCCAAACTTGCATATCAATTTAAGGAATCAGGAAAATCGGTTATTCTTGGTGCTGCCGATACATTTCGTGCAGCTGCAGTTGATCAAATTACAATTTGGGCCGAACGCGTTGGTGTCCCATTAGTTCAACATGGAATGAATTCCGATCCCGCTGCTGTTGCATACGATGCCGTTCAAATGGGGAAATCTCAAAATGCCGATGTGGTCATTATTGATACTGCTGGTCGCCTTCACAACAAGGTGAACCTAATGAATGAGCTCAATAAAATTAAACGGGTAATGCAAAAAGTTTCGCCCGATGCACCACATGAAATATTACTTGTTTTGGATGCATCGACCGGACAAAATGCTATCGAACAATGTCGTCAGTTTACCGAAGCCACCGATGTAAATGCGCTTGCACTAACCAAACTTGACGGAACTGCAAAAGGCGGAGTGGTGATTGGTATATCGGATCAATTTAAAATCCCTGTAAAATATATTGGACTTGGCGAAGGCATGAAGGATCTTCAACTTTTCAATAAAACAGAATTCGTTGACTCCTTGTTTAAAGAGTAATCTGAATCTATTCGTATTTTTCAAGTTATATCCTTCCAATTTCTCAATCACTCATCCTGCATGAAAACCAAAACACTAAGGAAAAATAAAGTCAATGTAGTAACACTTGGATGTTCTAAAAACATTTATGATTCCGAAGTATTAATGGGGCAACTCAAAGCCAATAACTTTGAAGTAGAGCACGAATCCAAACACGATGATTCTGAAATTGTCATTATCAATACCTGTGGTTTTATTGACAACGCAAAAGAAGAAAGTGTCAATACAATTTTGCGTTATGCCGAAGCCAAAAGCCGCGGACAAGTTGATAAAGTGTATGTTACAGGATGCTTAAGTGAACGCTATAAGACCGAATTGGAAGTAGAAATTCCTGAAGTAGATGCCTGGTTTGGAACCCGCGATTTACCTCGTTTATTGAAAACTCTCAAAGCCGACTACAAACATGAATTGGTTGGAGAACGTTTGCTAACCACACCTGCACATTACGCCTATTTTAAAATTTCCGAAGGCTGCGACCGACCTTGCTCGTTTTGTGCTATTCCCTTAATGCGTGGAAATCACCTTTCCATTCCTATGGAGCAGCTCGAAGCTCAAGCGCGTCAATTGGCAAAAAATGGCACCAAAGAACTTTTATTGATTGCGCAAGATTCGACCTATTACGGTTTAGATTTATACAAAAACCGGAAATTGGCAGAATTGCTAAATCGTTTATCCGATATTAATGGGATAGAATGGATTCGTTTGCATTATGCCTTTCCTAGCGGATTTCCGATTGATGTATTGGATGTAATGCGTGAAAAAGAAAATATCTGTAATTACATCGATATGCCATTGCAGCATATTTCCGATTCTATGTTGAAGAGCATGCGACGTGGAACGACCAAGCAAAAATCCATCGATCTGGTGAACATGATTCGCGATAAAGTTCCTGGAATTGCCATCAGAACATCTCTGATAGCAGGTTATCCAGGTGAAACTGAAAAGGATCATGAAGAAATGTTGCAATGGGTGAGCGATTCGCGTTTTGAGCGCTTAGGTGTTTTTACCTATTCACATGAAGAAAATACTCATGCGCATTTGCTCGAAGACAATGTTCCTGCAGAGATTAAGCAAGAACGAGCAGATGCTGTTATGGATTTACAACAAGGAATCTCTGCTTCGCTCAATCAAGAAAAAGTAGGGAACACTTATAAAGTACTTTTCGATCGTAAAGAAGGGCCTTATTTTATTGGCAGAACCGAATTTGATTCACCAGAAGTTGATAACGAAGTATTGGTAAATGCTGTCGATAATTATGTTCGAATTGGCGATTTCGCTCAGGTGAAAATTGATCGTGCGGAGGAGTTTGATCTTTTCGGTAATTTCGTGAAATGAAAAGAGAATGCAGCTATGTTTCAATCCGTAAAACTGGAAAGTTTTCACCCATAGTCTGCGATTACATTGACCAAGATCCCTTTTTAGATCCTTTTTACGAAGCCGCTCCAACATTGGAGAATTTTGCTGGTTTCATTGGACGCAAAAGCCAACAAACGTGCAATCGAATATTGCTTGTTGATGTTTTGAAAGAACAGTATTTAGCTGCAGGTATTCTAGATGAATCTGTTTCTAATAACATCGAACGACTTCGAAGTAATTCATGTTTTACAATCACTACAGGTCAACAAATTGGCATTTTGTTGGGACCTCTTTACACGACTTTGAAAATTATTTCGGCAGTTCGATTGGCTGAAGAACTCCAAAAAACTTATACAAATCATGATTTCGTTCCAGTGTTCTGGATGGCAACCGAAGATCATGATGTTGAAGAAATAAACCACGCTTTTGTACTCGAAAAAAATATACACTGGAACACCGATCAAAAAGGTCCAGTTGGTCGTTTTTCGAATGCCGGAATGGAGAGTGTTTTGGAAGAATTGAAAATGCTTTCTGGGAAAAGTGCTGATGCTATTTGGCTGATGGAAATTTATACCAAAGCGTATGAATTACCAACACTTTCGCATGCAACTCGATATTTAGTCCATTCGATTTTAGGTGATTTGGGTGTTCTTATTTTAGATGCTGACGATAAGCGACTAAAGCAAGAATTTGCAGTTACGATGGCAAAAGATATTGTTGAGAAAAACAGTTTTCGAGCCATAGAAAACACCCCTAATAAAATTGAAGAACGTTATAAAACCCAAGTAAAAGGAAGAGAGATTAACTTCTTTTACATGCTTGATGGGTATCGCGAACGCATCATAGAAGAAAATGGTAATTTCAAAACTCATGATTCGAAACATACCTGGAATACCATTGAGTTAAATACCGAGATTAACGAATTTCCAGAACGCTTTTCGCCCAATGTTGTGATGCGTCCACTTTACCAAGAAACGATTCTGCCGAACGTCGCATATATTGGAGGAGGCGCTGAAATTGGCTATTGGCTTGAGTTTGGCGAGATTTTCAAACACTATCAAATTCCTTATCCGGCTTTGTTACTTCGTCAATCAGCAATGATTATTGATAAAGTAAATGCCCAGAGAATTGAGAAATTGGGGTTAGAATCGAGTGATTTATTTTTGGAACTTGTCGACATTGAAAAGAAAATTGCCCTTTCCTTATCGGAGCATGATCTTGAATTGCAAGCTGAACGGAAGCAATTACTTGAAATAACGGAACGATTAAATTCAATTGCCCGCAGTATAGATTTTTCGCTTTCTCAAAGTACCGAATCTTTAAACAAACGAATAGAACATCAACTCGAACAGTACTCAAAAAAGTTAATTCGGGCACAAAAAAAGAAATTGCATGTTGAAATTTCTCGACTCCAGAATATTTGGTCGATGATATACCCTTTGGGAACTTTGCAAGAGCGAAAAGAATCGCTACATCCATTCATAATTAAGCATTCTCGAAGTATCATCATGGATTTGCACAAGCATTCAAATCCCTTAATCAGTGAATTTCTGATACTTCAGAAATCAGAATAACACACCTCAGTTTTAATTAATTCCAGATTGAAATCAAATTTACGTTTGATTATCAGCACAATTGAATTTACGCAGTATTTATTTACATGTGTTTTGATTGACTGCAAATATGTTGCAGTATCTGAATATATCTTGCGAGAATTGATATAAAAAGGAGCGAACCCAACCGATTAAAAACGAGTGCAAAAAATCAATTAGAAATTTGAAATCAAAACAGGAATAAGGTTTTTGATTATATACTGAGGATAGGATAAATCCCGTTTCAGATTAAATAAATCCATTTAAAATATCATTCGAGATGGTTGAATGATGGCCCTCAATTTCTAGAAATAGAGATTGGGGGTTAATTTTGTGAAAGAGGGTACTATTTTTTAAAAATTTTGTAAATTCACTATTCGAATAAACAAATTAAAGCTTGTTCAATAAATCAGTAATATGGAATTGGTAGTATTTCAAGAAATGGTTATTACTAAATTTCTTCCAAAATTATTAGACTATTATTGTAATGACTTGAATATCAATATCCAATATTTACATGATCTTGTTTGATTTTGTCATTACTACATGTAACTTGCAATCTTTATTTAAAATTAATCTTTACTTAATAGGATGAAGAATTACGTAATCTTTTTTTTGTCAATCGCTGTCAATTTCATAGCCAACAATGCAACTGCTCAATCGGGATGTATTGAAATAGAAAGCATCTTAGTGAATGCATGTTCTGCTGAGGAAGGTAGAAATGAGATGCTTCGATTTAGAGTTGGGGGTACCGCTTTATCAACAAATAATATGACTGTTGCTTGGGCAAACACAAATCTCCCATACAATGGGTTGATTCAAAATTCAACTACAGCTCAAGCTACTGCAACATTTAATTCTGAAATAGTTTCTTGCGGTCAATTAATTGAGCCCGTAAATGGTGTTCTTCCTGCTTATGCGCAAGTTTTATTGATAACGAGTTACCAAGTAAGTACAACCCCTGGATTTTTTGCGCAGTTGGGTGATACTCTTTATGTATTATATGCTAATGACAATACCGTTTCTGGACATTTTTTAAATTACGTTCCAAACGCTAGTCCCGACATACAAACATCAATAATTTCATTTTCAAATATTCCCGGATGTTCCGACCAAGTTTCATATTTCAGAACCCAGCTCATTACTCAAACGGGAGGTATTGGTGATGAAGATGGGGCAAGGGTTGATTTTAATGTAGCAGGCACACCAACATACGTAAACATCGGCTGTAATGCACCATATACGCCATTTTCAGCAACTTGGACCATTCCTTCCATTTGTTCCAACTCGCAAGCTATTGATTTGAATTTATTAGTAACCGGATCATCCGGAGGTACTTGGTCTGGGCCAGGTGTTACGGGTCATTTTTTAAATCCTGCTGGATTATCAGGAACAATATCTATAACATACACCGTAGGAATTACAGGGTGTACCGCGCAGTTAACACAATCAGTCCCTATTTTCACCAATGGAGTGGCTACGTGGACGCCTCCCCCTGTAATTTGTAATTATGCAGGAGTTGTTGACTTTAGTCAGTTTATTACGGGTACACCAGGAGGAACTTTTTCAGGTCAAGGAATTGCCGGAAATATTTTCACTCCATATTTTATGAATGGAAATTATACATTCACCTATACAGTGGGGGGCGCAGGATGCTCGTCCACCGAATCACATGTTATATTGTTACAAGGTATTGTTGCCAATTGGACCTCTCCAGTAACAATTTGTAAATCTCTTGGCACGTATAACTTAGCTCCATTATCAGGCATAAGTACACCTGGAACTTGGAGTGGGCAAGGAGTCGTTGGCACAATTTTAAACCTTGCTGGTTTGAGTGGTCCGGTTAGTATTACATATACAGCCACGCTTAATGGGTGTGTTAAAACAAATACTCAATCAATTAACGTTGATCCAGGACCTAACGCCAGTTGGACTAATCCCGGGGTATTTTGCAACTCGGCAGCTCCCGTTGATTTAAATAGTTTAGTAACAGGACAAACTGGTGGAACATGGTCAGGAACTGGTGTTACAGGGAATTTCTTTAATCCAGCCTTGGTTTCAGGTTCGGCAACTGTCACGTATACAGTTCAAGGTACAACCTGTTCAGGAAGTAGTTCAAACGTTCTTCTAGTTGGCGCTATACCTGCTCCAAACATTTCAGGTCCGAGTTTGATTTGCAGCTCCAATAATTTGGCAACTTTGAGTGTAGATTCAATACCTGGAGCCACTACAACTTGGTATACGGACGCTGCATTAACAACTGTTGCTGGTTTCGGAATTTCAATTTCGCCAAGCCTAAGTATCAACCAAACGTATTATGTGGTTCAAAATGCGGGCTCTTGTGTTTCGAATGCTTCTTCTAGAACTGTTACCATTTTTCAAGCTCCCAATCCTCCATCCACAAATCAGGTTGTAACTGTTTGTTCAAATGATCCTTTACCTCTTTTAACTGCAACATCGTCCGATTCCATTTTTTGGTTTGGGGATCAATCATTGCAAAATCTTTTAGTTCAAAATGCGAATTACCAACCAACTCAATCTAATATCTCATTTTGGGTTGTTACTCGAAATGGAATTTGCTATAGCACACCTGTTCAGGTTCAGTTAAATAGCACACCAATATCTGCAGCATGGACTTCTCAAGCTATATGCACAGATGCCAATCCCCTAAATTTAAATTCCCTAATCACAGGGACTTCTGGAGGCACATGGTCGGGACAAGGTGTTACGGGCAATTCTTTTAATCCTGCAGGAATTTCAGGTTCGGTAGACATTACTTATACTGCTTCGGTTGGAAATTGTAGCGCCTCTTCAACTCAATCCATTACTTTAGTAAATGCATCTGATGCTACTTGGAATGCTCCTGCTGTTATCTGTGCGTCTTCAACATCAGTTGATTTAAATCAATATGTAAGTGGCACAAGCGGAGGAACTTGGTCTGGTCCAGGTTTAACTGGTTCATTATTAAATCCACTTCTTGCAGTTGGAACAAATTCGTTTACTTATTCTGTTGGTCCCCTTGGCTGTTCAGATTCAGAAACTCATGTTATTATTGTTCAACAATTAACGGCAACTTGGACAAGCCCTGGAACTATTTGCGAATCTGCAAATATTATAGACTTATCGACTTTATTGGGGAATAGTAGTCCGGGCATTTGGTCAGGGCAAGGTGTAACCGGCACATCTTTCGATCCCAATGGATTAAGTGGGGATATTGCTGTCACTTATACTGCCGAATTGAATGGGTGTTCGCTTGTAAATACACAAGTAATTACCGTAAATCAAGGGCCAAGTGCAAGCTGGACAAATCCTGGATTCGTTTGTAATTCATCCGCAATAATCAACTTGGATGCACTTATTACTGGACAAACAGGCGGAACTTGGTCGGGAAATGGAGTTATTGGAAATACGTTCGACCCATCTCTTGTTAATGCTTCATCAACTGTTACCTATACTGTAAATGGCATTGTATGTAACGGAGTTCGCTCTCACATTATTTATGTTGGCACCTTACCTACCCCTACAATTATTGGAGATGATTCGTATTGTAATTCTGCATTAACTGCAAGCCTTCAAGCTGATTCTATTCCGGGTTCTTTAGTGCATTGGTATGCTGATGCAGCTTTAACTACTGAAATTGGAATTGGTTCAAACTTTAGCACTGCATTAACAAGTAGTACAACTTTGTATGCTGTTTCTATTTCAGGATCATGTGAATCGTCCGTTGGAACATTCAGTTTGAATGTTGTTGCTGCTCCCTCAACTCCTGTAACATCAACTCTTGTTGAAGTTTGCGAAAATACCCCCATCCCGGTTTTAACTGCAACATCCAGTGATTTAATTTTCTGGTACGCTGATGCTTCTTTACAAACTCTACTTTCCCAATCAGCTTCTTACCAACCAACAGCAACTGGAATATCTTTATGGGTTGTAGCCAACAATAGCGCATGTAATAGCAACTCGATTGAAGTCCAGTTGGTGAGCTTAAACAATGCCACTGTTCAAATAACAACCTCAGGTTCTTTAGATTTGTGTAATGGTTCTTCTGTAACTTTAACAGCTACTTCAACACTTCCAGTTACTTGGTCAAATGGTATTCAAACAACTGATATCACAGTAAGTCAAGGGGGTAGCTACACTGTAAGTGCCACTAATAGTTGCAATACTGCAACAGATCAGGTTACTGTTAACGATTTAAATCCAAACACTTCTTTCGGCGTAAATTCCGAAAATGGGTATTCGCCATTTACTCTCGTTGTATCTCCTGCTAGTAGCAGTTCATGTTCTTGGTTTGTAAATGATATTCCCACTTCACTCACTGCTCTAAACCAAATCATATTAGAGTCGGCTGGAACTTATTCAATAAAACAAGTTTGTGATAATGGAGGGTGCATGGATAGCACATCACGAGACATAACTGTTGAAATTGGAATATTTACACTTGACCTGCCAAACAGCTTTACTCCAAATGGCGACGGATACAATGATTATTTCAAGGCTAAAGCTTCTGGAATCGTCGAGTTCCGTTCATCTATATTTGACCGTTGGGGACAAGAGGTTTTTCAATGGGAAGGCGCATCAAATAGCTGGGATGGAACCCGCGATGGGAAACCTGTTCCAGATGGTGTTTATTTCTATGTAATACAAGGAAAAGATTACACTAGTGCTGATTTCGAACGCTATGGATCAATCACGGTTCTAAGAAACTAATCCACAACTTCTAAGGTTTCCAAGCTTGCAAGTGTTTTTAGATTTCCAAAAATAACTCTTGCTCGATTGTTTTGAATCTCTTCAACAACTCCTGTTTGCTTGCCATTCAGGAGTTTTACTTTGGAGCCCACTTTGATCTCTTCTTTCTTCTTTTCGAGAATCTGAGCTTTGACTTTTTCTTGTTTCTCTTGGTGTTTTTTATCGAGTCGTTTGAGCTTTTCGGCCGATAATAGTTTCGTCATTTTAGCAATTACTGGCTTTTTATCTTTCGCTGTCTCCCATTCTTTGGTAATGGATTGAAGCTTTTTGCCCAACTCAACCAATTTGCTTGTTTCTTCGTGATTGGCGCTTGTTCGTTCCAACTTATGCTTCATTTTATCTTGAAGCTCTTCGAATTTTGCTTTCGATTTATCTGCAACTGATTGCTTTTGATCAACAACCTGTAATAGTTTGCGTAATTCCTGTTGCTCTTTTTGCAATTGCTGCAACATCCGATCGAGTGTGACTTTATCTTTCGAAGTCATGTTGCGCGCACGATTTATCAGGGCCACCGGCAAACCAATTTTCTCTGCAATGATGTATGTATAAGAACTTCCCGGTTGTCCAATGACCAATTGATACAAAGGTTGCAAAGTATCATCATCGAAAAGCATGCAGGCATTTCGAACTCCATCCAAACGGTCGGCGGCTAGTTTAATGTTCATGTAATGCGTCGTAATAACTCCCAAAGTTCTTCGGCGAGATAATTCTTCCAACATCGCTTCGGCAACCGCACCGCCCAATTCAGGATCGGTTCCTGTTCCAAACTCATCAATCAATACCAAGGTACGCTTGTCGGCAAACTCCAGAATATATTTCATCTTGGCAAGACGCGAACTGTAGGTGCTCAGTTCATATTCAATCGACTGACTATCTCCAATATCGGCGAATAAACGCTGAAAATACCCCATTTCACTTTGCTCATCCACAGGAACAAGCAAACCGCTTTGAAGCATCATTTGCAGTAATCCAACAGTTTTCAAAGTGATTGACTTACCACCTGCATTGGGCCCACTAATGATTAACAAACGTTGTTCATGATCGAGTTCGCAGTTCATTGGAATGACTGGTTTGCCCGAACCTTTATTTTGAAGCACCAAAATAGGATGCCTCGCATTAAGTAATCGTAATTGAGAAGATCGAATAATGTTGGGTAAGGTTGCTTCTAGCTCAAGTGCAAGTAGGGTTTTGGCTCGATTAAAATCGAATGTACTTAAAACGCTTTCGTAGCTTACAATTAGAGGATGGTGCTTGCGCATATTGGCTGTTAACACACGTAAAATTCGAATTATCTCACGACGTTCACGTTGAAGCAAATCAAATACTTCATTGTTCAAATCGACTGTTTCGATGGGTTCGATAAAGGTTGTTTTTCCGGTGTCGGAACTGCCTTGTATTAATCCGCTTACGCTCCGTTTCTGCTCAGCTAGAATAGATAATACGCGCCTTCCGTTGTATACAGTTTCTTCGGTATCTGCAAGCCAGCCCAACTTCTTCAACTTCTGCAATTGTGCACGGAAAACTTTATCCAAATCCCTACGAGATCGAGCTAGATCTTTTCGAATATCGGCAAGTTCTTGAGAAGCCGATGACTTTACTATACCCGATGGATCGAGCACTTTATCGATAGAATCGATGATTTCTTTAGTGAAATGTACTGGATTAAATATCCCGCAAATTGCAGGTAGTACAGAACTTTTATCTTTCAAATACTGCAATAAATTATTCACCACATCCGAAACCTCACGGATATTCATGAATTGTTTTTCTTGCAAAACAGAATTGGCTATTCCTAAAAGGTGTAACTCACGCCGTATATCTGGGAAAGTTGAATTAGGTAAATCGCTCCCAGTTCTTTTTACATCAACGTACTCTTTTACACGTTGAAGCTGAACCAGTAAAGCATCAAATTCGAATGTTGGAGATAGCTCCTGAGCAAGTTCCTTTCCGCCTATGCTTCGGCAATAGCTTTCAATGATTGATTGAATTCGGTCAAACTCAAAACGGGAAAAATTGTCGTCGGGGTATATTAACACAAGTCAAAGTTAGTAATCCATTGTGCAAACAAATGGAAGTAAATAAGGTTCTTAAAGATTGTCTTAAAAAACAAAACCCCGGTAATGCCGAGGTTTTGAAATTATCTATTGAAAGTTAAAATTTAGTTTTTAACCAAGCGACCAATAGCTGTTCTTCCATTCGCATCTTGAATACGAAGAATATAAACGCCATTACTCAAATCGTTTAAATCGATGGAAAACAATTGTGCTTGGTTTGATGAACTTGGATTGATATTTTTCACCACACGTCCCATTGCATCAAGCAATTCCCAGCTTCCTTTCCAATTTCCCTCTGGAACATTTACCCAAGCCGTTTCTCTTGCTGGATTAGGCATGATGGTTAAATGAGCACGTGTAGAAATAGAATTTATCCCTTGAGGAATGTCCACACAAGCTCCATAGATTTCAGTAACTGTGCGTTCACCAATCGTATTTGGGATATCGATAATATTAGAAATACATATTTGGTTAGAAGTAACTTCATCGAAATAAATTCGGCAAATAGGATTCGCTGTTTCCGAACGAACAAGCATACTGTCACCATTGTACAATGCAAAAACTTCAGAGCGCGAAACGTTTCTTCCTAAGAGCATAGGCATATCAATGGAATTGGTTAATGAAACCACATCGGTCATGTGAATACCGCTCACTTGAAATTGCCATCCCATGATGTTAGCGCGCGGTGAACTCAATTCCACATCGATGTAATTGCTGCTGAAATTTGCAGTTGTAATAGAAATGCCGGTTGTGTCGAAAGGATTAATCACATCGCGAGGGAAATAACAATGCGAAAGTCCAGAACCCGACCCAGCAGAATTCAAACACCATGCTTCGAGGGCTGCATCGTAAACGCTCAATCCATCATCGCTGTTTAAGTCATAACAAGGCATCACTGCTGCATTGTCTTGCTGAAACATCCCAAAATAACCATTCAAATCTTGGTAATTCACTAAGGAATCGGGAATGGTATTTCCAAAAATTGCAGCTCCTCCACATTCGTTGTTACAGTCCATAATTGACATACCACCGGGAACACCTGCACAATCAACAAAAGGTTCACATCCATTTATTAATGCAAATGAAGGGATGTTATTAGCATCGCGGGAAATATGCATACATACTTGCAATGCGTTATTCAAATAATTCATTTCCTGTCGTCCTAAAGCATCAGGTCGGTGTTGAGAATTGATGATTACAGCCAAACGATAATCCCCTTCGGCAACATCCGTAATATCAATCCATTGGCATTGCGTTCCCGCTCCGTAAACATCATAACATCCAGCAGAGATTCCCATATTACTACAACCATACTGCCCAAATCCACATAAATCCATTACACAAAATCCGTTTTTATGTCCTGCAGGAATGATATTGTCTTGCGCATCGTACAAGCGGTAATCGCCATAGCCTTCATAATGTGTATGTCCGTGGCAATTAATGGTATTGAACATACCTGGCTGAGTAGTTGGCGTTCCAATATAATAATCGTTAGTACCGATATTATTTATTTTGGAAGTAAACTGAATCACGTAACGCAAACCATATCCAGTAACACAATCCTCCGAAATATCGCAACCTGAAGTAGTATGAGTTGTTAAAGAAAGTGAGGAAACAAATGATACCGAATCGAAGGCCAAATCGGGACCTTGGCAAGCTGGGTTCGGATAGTAAATACACGTTCCATCATCGAAAGTTGCCAAAGGATTGAAGTTACAAGAATTCACATCCATACATCCCGAAATTGGACCATTGTAATTGAAGGTAAAATTGATTGGATTTGTGCAGCTATTATTAATATCACCAACTCGAATAATATAGGTATTTCCTGCAAGCATCATAACATTTACAGACGATTGAGTTCCACATCCTGCAGCATCATCGTTGAAAGTATAAGCTCCCATTGGACCGTCCGTTACACCTACAATTGGACAACTTTGGAAAACCCAAAGTGCAGTATTACATGTATTGGTTCCGCATGTACTAAGTACATACATTCCTGAAACAGTTGGTGAATAGGTGTACCAAGTATCCTCAAACAATGTTGTTAAACTGCCTGTTGTTATTGGGAAAGGCTGACTGCATGTGCTTCCTTGTGGACAAGCAACGGCATGTTCAGCTTCAGAACCAAATGCATCGCCATGAGCCAATTCGTTTCCATTCAGGTAAATCCAATAGCCACCCGGAGCATAAATTCCATCGCCGTAAGAATCGTGAATTTGAACCTGAACACAGCTGTTATTTGGAACACAAACCGTATCGCTATTGGTGGTGCCGCTAGCAATGATAACTCCACTGTTAATGATATCCCAGGTTGTTTCGTTTGGATAAGGGTCTTCAATAATTTGGATAACAATCTCGCTAAAGCCTGTAGGACAATTCTGAGCAAAAGCTTGAATTCCTATAAGCATCAGTAATAAAGTAGATATTCGTTTCATGGGATATTTTTTTCAAATCTAAGAAATTATGCTAGGAATCTAACGAAATAGTAGAATTCATGAATCTAAAAACGAGCTATTTAACTTGAATAGATGCTTGATTTTGGAAAAACGCCGATGTTCGTTGCTTCACATTTTCCCTAATATTAAACCAAAAAAGATTGTAATCGGCCACATGGTAATTATTTATTTTAATAAACATTCTTCCTGGAACGTGCGGTTTCTCAATCCACAAAATGCCATTATTCACTTGTGCACCATTTATACGTTTTATTACTCTATTAAATTTCCAGATAATACCACCCGCATTTTCATTTCTTGAAACACGAGTTGAATCGGTTTTCCAACTTAATGGATTCACACACATACTTTTATCGTATCCCGAACTCTTATAATTGGGTGGATAATAACCATTTTGATATGTAGCCCACGTAACATAACAATTGGTTTTATTGGGATTGTCGCAAACTGGAAGCGATTTGAAATACCCATTAGGAACAGGCATTCCAATAACATAAGCAGCAACTAATTGCTTTTCGAGTTCTGTATTTTCAATCAGTTCTAGAATAATTTTCCCAGCATGTTGTGTTCCCTGGCTATGACCTGCAATGATAAAAGGACGTCCTTGGTTATAATGCTTTATGTAATATAGGAATGCCGCTTTGGTATCTTGATAGGCCAATTCCAAAGCAGCTTCACCGCTTTTACGGTCGGCTGTAAAAAACGAACTAATATGCGCTTGACGATAACGCGGTGCATACACACGACAAGAACCATTAAACACACTTGCTTGATTTAAAATCGTGCTCCCATCCACTTTTGTATTCATTTCAGGATCGTTTACATCGGCATTCCAAGTATATTTTTTTCCGTCTACCGATTCCAAATACAAAGTGGGGTGAAGAAAAAAAACATCTACTGTTGCAGTTGCTTGTCCATCGGAAACACTCGCATTCGGAACACTATCGGCCATGTCTTTTCGAAATGGAAGTGCTGCCCAATGTTCATTATTGCTGTAATCTGGACTTGGAGGTGATGGGCATTCCGAAAAGCTCAAAGCAATGGAAGGAGCCACATACGAATTGCCTACATACGGTTTTTTACACGATGACCAGAGAACGATACAAATGAATAGGATGAAAATGCGTAACATGCCGCAAAAGTAGTGCATACTTGACATACAGAGAAACTATAAACTATTTTCCATCACATTTTAATACCAAATGTGAATTTAAAAGCACAACAAAGTTATTTGTTCGTGAATATTGACCTATGCGTTGTAAATCAGTAAAATTGACTACTTTTGCACCGCCAAAAACGAGCCATGCAGCAAATTAGAAACATTGCCATTATTGCCCACGTTGACCACGGAAAAACTACCCTAGTTGACAAAATTCTTCACCAAACAAAGCTGTTTCGTGACAATCAACAGTTCGGGGATTTGATTCTCGACAACAACGATTTGGAACGCGAAAGAGGAATTACTATCCTTTCAAAGAACGTTTCTGTTCGTTATAAGGATGTAAAAATTAACATCATTGATACTCCTGGCCACGCCGACTTTGGCGGTGAGGTTGAACGTGTATTAAACATGGCCGATGGTGTATTATTGTTGGTTGATGCCTTTGAAGGTCCAATGCCTCAAACGCGTTTCGTACTTCAAAAAGCACTTGCATTAGGTTTGAAACCTATTGTAATTATTAATAAAGTGGATAAGCCAAATTGCCGCCCGGATGAAGTTCATGATGCGGTTTTTGAATTGTTTTTTAACCTAGATGCTACCGAAGAACAGTTGGAATTTAAAACAGTCTTCGGTTCTTCTAAAATGGGTTGGATGGGACCAGATTACAAGAATCCAACCGACGGATTTGAATATTTGTTAGATACAATCGTATCTGAAATTCCTGCTCCATTGCAACCTGCAGGCACTCCTCAAATGATGATTACTTCCCTAGATTTCTCCACATATATTGGAAGAATCTGTGTTGGTCGTTTGCTTCGTGGTGAATTGAAAGAGAACATGCCCGTTAGCCTTGTAAAGCGCGATGGTTCTGTTGTAAAATCTCGTATCCGTGAACTTTATACATTCGAAGGTTTGGGTAAAGCCAAAGTTCCTTCGGTTGTTGCAGGAGATATTTGTGCATTAACAGGAATTGAAGGATTTGAAATTGGTGATACCATTGCCGATTTTGAAAACCCAGAAGGACTTGTTCCAATTGACGTGGATGAGCCAACAATGAGTATGTTATTTACCATCAATAACTCACCTTTTTATGGTAAGGATGGTAAGTTCGTAACATCACGCCATTTGAAAGAACGTTTGGAAAAAGAACTAGAGAAAAATCTTGCACTTCGTTTACAACCAACAAGTTCAGCCGATTCATTCTTGGTTTATGGTCGTGGAATCTTGCATCTTTCTATCCTTATCGAGACTATGCGTCGTGAAGGTTATGAATTGCAAGTTGGTCAACCACAGGTTATCATTAAAGAAGTAGACGGTGTTAAGCACGAACCAGTAGAGGTTTTAACGATTGATGTTCCAGAAGAATTTTCAGGTAAAGTAATCGAGTTAGTGAGCCAACGTAAAGGTGATTTACGTGTGATGGAACCGAAAGGCGACATGCAACATTTGGAATTTGAAATTCCTGCACGTGGAATTATTGGTCTTCGTAATCACTTACTTACGGCTTCAGCTGGAGAAGCAATTGTGGCTCATCGTTTCAAAGATTACGAACCATGGAAAGGCGAAATTCCTCAACGCACCAACGGAGTAATCATCGCTAAAGATCCAGGTAAATCGATTGCTTATGCGATTGATAAATTGCAAGATCGCGGGTATTTCTTCGTTGATCCAGGTGAAGATGTTTACACAGGGATGATTATTGGTGAGCAAAATAAAGCAGGCGATATGGTGGTGAACATCACCCAAGAAAAGAAATTAACGAACATGCGTGCTTCTGGATCGGATGATAAAATGCGTATTGCTCCGGCCATAAAATTCTCTTTGGAAGAGTCGATGGAATACATTCAGAAAGATGAGTATGTAGAAATTACTCCAAACGCTTTACGTATTCGTAAAATCCATTTGGATGAAAATACGCGTAAACGTGCTTCTGCTCAGTTATCGTAATTAAAATATAACATTTTTAAACGCCTGTTTCTTAATCGAGACAGGCGTTTTTTTTATTGGGTTTAATTTTTAAATATTGGTAAAATTTCATCAAGAAATCCTTCCCCAATCCATTTTCCGTTTTTCCAAAACTCTCAATTGCACATTGAGCTTTTGATTCTCTTCCAAAAGCAAATCGGGATCTTTATCTAATAGTGATTGCGCCAGCTGACGACAATACACAAGCAATTGATTGTCTTTACTGATGTCGGCGATGTTCAAATCCAAATCGCCACTTTGCTGAGTGCCTTGTAAATCGCCGGGACCACGTAATTCCAAATCGACTTCTGCAATTTCAAATCCGTCGTTTGTAAGAACCATTGTTTCTAAACGGATTTTAGCTTCGGTACTCAATTTGAATCCCGACATCAACAAACAATAAGATTGATCGGCGCCCCGCCCAACTCGACCTCGCAACTGATGCAACTGCGACAATCCAAAACGTTCGGCACTTTCTATAATCATAACCGATGCATTGGGCACATTTACGCCCACTTCAATAACCGTCGTAGCAACCATGATTTGCGTTTGTTTCTTAATGAAACGTTGCATTTCAAACTCTTTATCCGCCGATTTTAACCGACCATGGACAATACTTAACTGGTATTGCGGACTAGGAAACCAATCTTGCAAATGATTGTACCCATCCATTAAATTTTTGTAGTCGAGCTGTTCGCTTTCTTCAATGAGTGGATATACCACATAAATTTGTCGGCCAAGGTGAATCTGTTCTTTAATAAAATTGAGCATTGCAGGACGATCTTTATCGAACTGATGTTTGGTCACAATGGGTTTTCTTCCCGGAGGCAATTCATCAATGATGGAAATATCCAAATCGCCATATAAAGTCATTGCAAGAGTCCGTGGAATGGGCGTTGCTGTCATGATAAGCACATGCGGAGGAAGCGTATTCTTTGCCCAAAGTCTTGCACGTTGCGCCACACCAAACCGATGCTGTTCGTCAATAACTATAAAACCTAAATTTTTGAAAAGTACTTTATCTTCAAGCAGCGCGTGTGTTCCAACCACAATATGCAGTTCACCACTTTCGAGCTCTTGATGAAGAATAGTTCGATCTTTCTTTTTTGTTGAACCCGTGAGCAAGCGGATTTTCACTCCAATTTTCTCGGCCAATTCGCTCAAACCAGAAAAGTGTTGCTGCGCTAAAATTTCGGTTGGAGCCATCAAGCATGCTTGGAAACCATTGTCGATGGCCATAAGCATACTCATAAACGCCACAATGGTTTTTCCACTTCCCACATCACCCTGAACCAAACGATTCATTTGAATGGGTTTGGCAACATCTGCACGGATTTCTTTGAGCACCTTTTTTTGTGCTCCCGTCAATTGAAATGGCAGGTGATTATGATAGAAATTGTTGAATGTTTCGCCAATAATCTCGAATGGAAAACCTTTTAATAATTGTTTGTTGATGCGATTCTGACGGATTAAACGCAATTGCAAAAAGAACAATTCTTCAAACTTCAATCGTGTTTCGGCGGCTTTCAGTTCCTCCGAATTATTGGGTTGATGAATAAATTGGTACGCCTGTTTGAGCGAAATTAATTGGTGTTGTTTAATAAGGTATTCGGGCAATGTTTCTTCAATTTGATTCCCGATGCGCTGAAGCAGTTGTTGAATAATTTGCGATTGCCCTTTGCTATCGAGCCAAGCCCGTTTCATGGCCTCGGAGCTGTTGTAAACAGGTTGCAACCGTGGAGCTCGAGCCGCTTTTTCGGCGCTGTATACTTCCACTTCGGGATGCGCCATGTTGATGGAATTGTTGAATTGTGTGGGCTTCCCAAAAACAATCACATCAATTCCAGGTCGGATTTTGTCTTGAACGAATTTAATTCCCTGAAACCAAACAAGATCAATCGTCCCAGTATTATCGCGCAAGATGGCCGTTAAACGTTCTTTGCCTTTCCCAGAACCTTGCATTTTGATACTTTCCAATCGTCCAATAATTTGAACCAAGGGCAAATCCTCCGACACTTCATTGATTGCATAAAATCGTGTTCGATCCACATAACGAAAGGGAAACCAATTCAGCAGATCGCCAAAAGTTTCTATTTCACAGTCTTTCTTCAGAAGTATGATCTTCTTAGGAGCGAGACCTTGAAATGCAGTTATGGGTGAGTCGAAAACAGTCAATTATTAATTACGAATTATCAATTACGGATTACGGATTATCAATTACGGATTATCAATTACGGATTACGGATTATCAATTACGAGTTATCAATTATGGATTATTAATTACGAGTTTACTCTATTTTCATCATTCTTCGGGGAGCGCATACCAGCGGCGGTAAAAGCGATGCAGCAGGGTTGGAATTGCAATAATAAAAATAATTAAACCTATAATTTCAGCGTAAAAGAAATGTAATTTCATGGTTTCATAATCGAAACTAAAAGCTGGATTTACCAATTCGTTGTATGCACTTTGTTGGCCTTCATAATACATGGAAGTTAAAAGCAGGGGCAGAAAGTACAGCATCCACGAAAAAATATTTATCGAAATACCTGATACGATGTTGCGTGTTTTATTTTGAAAGGTCCCGAATGAGAAGAACGCAAAAAGGACAAAATAAAATAAATAACTTCCAAACATGGAAGATTCATTTCCACTAGAGAATGCTAGAATTAACCCTGTTAAAATACTCAACAAAACACAGGTTAAAATACTAAGAAAAAAGGCCTTCTTGGTTGAATGTCGGAAATTGAAAACCAATAAGGAAATACAAAAAGTGATGTAAAACCAAACACGTATTTGCCATTCCAAATTATTGGGCGCAAAACTGTGTTTCCTTTCGTAAATATTTTCAATTGAACGAGTTATGTTATCTGTAAAAAAACGTCCCTGAATATAATTGCCGTTGTTATAATCTGTTTCGGTATAATAATTATTATCATCGTTGCTGTAGTATTTATATTTTTTTAAGAGAACGTCCATTTCTTGAATCAATGGAGAAACCTCTTTTTTAGTATAATGCTGAATAATTTGATGATATAAATCTCGCGAATTAAGCATTTTTACATCTGCATAACTTCCCAAACCAGGGTCAGTAATAAACTCATAACTTGGACATTCGCTAAATACATAAACACTGTCGTTTAGTTTCAATAAACTATCGCAGCCCAATTTTTTCGAAGCAAACTCCGTTGTATCCATCAATCTAAAAGCGGGCTTGTAGCTGTAAACAGCCGAATCAATCATCACTGCAGCACTCGTTGTAACTTCTTCTACATCTCCAATTACCTCAACATTTTCATAACGTCCTTCGGTAGAATTTACCACAATAACAGTGTCATTTAACCAATCGTGTGGCAATGAATCGTATGAAAGTTGACAGATAAGGGCGTTCATTTTATTTAAATCAACAGCCAACTCATTATCAGAATATGCACTATTGGCCCGGATGGTTTCTACGATTGGCGGCACATAACAAAAGAAAACCAAGATGCCCACCGAAGTTAAATACAGCAACCAAGTTTTCAAACGATTGGAAGCACTCGTTAATCCATAGCGTTTAAAAACATTGAATCGGAGTAAGAACATCAACCAAAGCACAAGTCCGATTATGGAAATCAAACTCACAAATACAATCCAAAATGCGACTCCCGAATTGCTTCTAGGATCGTCAGGCACAATGAAAGAAAGAAATGCCAATACACTCATAAAAAGCAAGCCATAGTATAAAACCAAGTGTGTGCGTGCTGACCAAATTTCAGGTGCATTTTTAAGTAAATAATCGTCGAAACGATTTATGAATGCAGGACAGAAAGGGCGTTTTTGTTTGCTCATCTGATAGAGTTGCTTGATTTATGAATTGAAATAACGTTTAGTAGAATGTGTGATATCGCGGAAATAACTCAATTTGACAGATGAGTTCAGCAGCGTTTTAAGCATCTCTTCGGCAGAATGGTTGCTGCTTAAAAGTGTGTAAAACCCACCGTTAAAATGTATTTCAACTTGCATCGATACAAGGGCTGCATTAATTTCTTCGCGACTAGCAAGTGTTTCAATTTCAAGCACAACACCTTCAATTTCTTGTTCAGTTTCGCCAGTTCTAAATAAGCACTGTCCTTTCTTGATAAGCAAAACGGTATCTGCAATTTTCTCTACTTCATGCAATTGCTGAGAACTCAAAATAATTCCCATTGGATGATACACCGATTTAGCCATGTGTCGCAAATCTGTTAAGATGGTTTGCTGGGCGTTGATATCGAGATTCGCTAATGGCTCGTCGAGAATGAGAATACTGGGTTTTTGCAAAAGTACACGCGCAATTTCAAAACGAGTGCGATAACCGCTGCTTATCTTGTCCCAAGTGAGGTTTGCATATTCGCTTAAGTTTAATCGCTCAAGCATAAAATCGACCATCAATTCATTTTGTTTTCCCGTAATGCCCGATAATGCAGCAGAGAAATGTAAATTATCTCTTAACAAACCATACCAACGTGGAATACGCTGTGGAATAAACGCAACATGGTGCTTAATATCGTATTGATCTGGATTCGTTAACTTTTCAAATGTAATGCCGCCTTCGTCTAAAGCCAGTTGCCCCGCTAGACAACGAAGTAGAGTCGTTTTTCCATTCCCATTCTCACCAACAACTCCAACAACATCGCTTGTTTTAATATCGATGCTGATGGGATGAAGACTGAAATTACTCCCTGAATATCGTTTACTTACTTTATTTGCACGAACCAAAATCTGTGGCGCTTGCCGAGCATTTCCATGCTGTCCGTTTAGTTTATTCAGAAATGCGAAAGCTTTTTCTTGAAAATCTGATGGAACACTTTCCATAGAAACATTCTTCTGAAAAGCATGAAATTCACGACTCCACTGGATGGCATTAATCAATAAAGATTCATCACCTGTATCGAGGCATAAATCGAGCATGCGCCTAACTGCCAGTGAATTATCATTGTGATTGATATAGGATTTTATTTCTTCGATGCGATGCTGCATAATGCAATTGTATGTTCTAAAGATGCGCAAAAATGGATTAGTTTTGCATCAATCATTTTAAAATCTTTAAATTAAAATCATGGTCAAAAACGTTTTATTCGCTGCTTCATTCATTCAAATTATCATTTCATCTGCATTCGCTCAAACCACATTCAATACTGTAAAAACTGGGCACGCTGTTAGTTTTTCAGTTCCCGATTATATGTCACGCACCACTGGAATTAACGATGCATCCTTTCTGCAATTCAAGTCTATTCCCAAAGATGTCTACACATACATGATTGAAGATTCAAAAGTGGAATTGGACATTGTTGAAATGAAATTTACATCCGTTATGGACTTTTACGAGTACTTTATTAAGGACTTTTTGATTTCAGAAAAGAAGAGAAAAGTAAGTACTCCCGTTTCATTGACAAAAGATGGAGTAAAATACGTGCAGAGTGAATTGACATATTTTGACAAAGAAGCAGATTCAGATATTTATTATAACATCACAATGGCTGAAACGGAAGGCTATTTCTACCAAATTTTATCATTTACATCCGCAGAAAATAGCCAGAATGTTAAAGCCGATTTAACTGCTTTGGGCTCTAGTTTGAAAGAGATAAATTGTCCTTAATGTCTGATCAAAAAAACAATCCGCTTCACGGCATTACACTCGAAAACATCTTAATTAAGTTGCATGCTCACTATGGTTGGGAGCAATTGGCTGATCTAATTCGCATTAATTGTTTCTTCGAAAACCCAAGTGTTTCTTCGAGTTTAAAATTTCTTAGAAAAACACCTTGGGCGAGAAGCAAGGTGGAGCAATTGTATCTAAAAATGCTGAACGATTTGGATTCACAATCAGTTTGAAGATTTTGAATTAAACACTTATTATCAATATTTAAAAATCCCAATGGCCCAAATGCCTTTGGGATTTTTTTTGAATCAAAATGAGAATATGCATTGGAGGAATTACATAATACGATTCCCCATTTTTATAAGTGTAAATAGGTAAAATCAAACATAAATCATTTTTTTATAACTGATTTTGTGTGAGTTAAGTTCGAATCACTAGAATTAGTTATTTACAATTAACTTCTTAAAGTTCAAATTTGTTGAAAATTATAAACCTATGAAAAAACTCATTCTCACCCTATTTATTCTAAGTGGCGCTTGCTCATTCACGGGTGCCCAAGAAATGCACTGCATGCTTTCTCGAATACCAGAAAAGCAATTTTTAAATTCAAGCTCGTTGATTGTGCGCGCTGAAATTACTAGCCGAGAATCATTTTGGAATGATTCAAAAACTAAAATTTTCACTAAACACGAGCTTCAAGTTTTTGAAGTTCTTAAAGGAAAGTGTTCTCAAACCATTACACTCATTACCGAAGGCGGAACTGTAAATGATATTTCTGCCGAATTTAGCGACCGTATTGATCTTCTGGTTGGAGAGCAGGTAGTATTAATGCTTCAAGATGTTCCAAAATATTGGAAAGGCATCCCAAGAATTTCAAATGCTTATTCGTGCTGGGCATCATTGCAAAGTGTTTTTCGAATAGATCCTCGAAACGAACACATAAGCAATGTTTTTAAGAGTTATTACGATTTAACTGCTTTACGCAATGCAGTTTATGAATCAACTCATCAAAATCCGAAGTTTTACTACCAACCAAATCTCCAAGTTCCACCAACTGGGAATACAGGAATTGCAGCTACCGTGAGTGCATTAAGTCCAACAACTATAACTGCTGGAAACAAATCTATTTTAACTATTACAGGAACTGGATTTGGAGCTACGCGCGGAACTGGATTTGTAGAGTTTTATTCTTCTGTCGATAATGGGACATTTGGTCAACCACCTATAAAAGAATATGTTTCATGGACTGACACCGAGATAAAAGTATACGTTCCTTCCACCTTAATTGGTTTGGATGCCAATCATTCGGCTTCAACTGGACCCGTTAAAGTAACGCCAGCAGGTGGAGTAGCAACTCAAAGTGCAGGGAATATTACGGTTCGTTATTCACTGTTTAACGTTGCTATTTCTGACAGTGCGTTCATTATGAGGGCAGGCAGTTTTAATGGAACTGGAGGGTATACACTTCAATACAATGATCAATTCTTAACCACTTTTGGCTCAGAAGCAAGATCAACTTTTGAAAGAGCAATAATTAAATGGAGATGCGCAACTGGATTCAATTGGTTAATTAGCAACACTTCAACAACTGTTCGTGCAGCACTCGACGATAATATTAATTTGATTTCTGATGATGTAACAGATCCCCTTCCGGCTAATGTTGCAGGAAGAGGAACAAACTACTTAAGGCAATGCGGAAGTGGAAATCAAATCAAAGTTATTACAGTAGGGCAAGACATCGTTTTCAATGATGCTCCAAATGCATTTACATTCAACTTCGGAATTGGAAATCCGTCATTAACTCAAGTTGATTTCGAAACTGTGTGTTTACATGAATTGGGGCACCTCCATCAACTTTCGCACACATTAAAAACTTCATCCGAAATAATGGCTGCAAGTATTTCTGTTGGACAAGCAAAAAAAGATTTATTACCTAATGACATTGCTGGTGGACAAGAAGTAATGACACGAAGTTCGGTATCGGTAGGATGTAATACTGCCGCACATTCAGCACTTGCAACGAGTATTACAATTTCAACCAGTACATTGTTTCCAATATGCTCAAACGGAAGCGCTTCTTTCACAGCAATTTCAACGGGCTTCCCAACCAATAGTGCATATGTTTGGCGAGTGAATGGAATTGAACAAACTTCCGCATCGGGTAGTTCAAGTTTTACATACAGCAATCCCATAAATAACGCTAGTGTCACTTGCAGTGTGCGGGGATGTAATAGCACTGTATCAAATGCTATAACTGTATTCGTTTCAACTCTTCCTTCAGCTTCTATAACATATGCATCTCCTTTTTGCAAATCACTGACTACAGCACAAGCAGTTACTAGAACTGGAACTGCAGGAGGCGTTTACACCGCAAGTCCAGCTGGATTAACAATTAACAGTAGCACAGGCGCTATAACACCATCGACTAGTACAGCTGGAACGTACACAGTAACGTATACCATGACAGGTACAGCACCCTGTCCAAATGCTACAGCCACAACAACGGTGAGCATTACACCACAACAAGTAGCAACATTAAATTACTCTTCAGCAAGCTTTTGCCGAAGTATCTCTACTGCAATAAATCCAGTATTATCAGGGACATCCAATGGAGTTTACACTTCCAGTCCTGCATTGATTGGATTGAATGCTTCTACAGGAAGTTTTATTCCATCAGCATGTACGGCAGGAAACTACACAATTACATACACCATTGCAGCTTCGGGTGGATGCGCATCGTCTTCAGCATCTAAAACTATTTCAATAGTAAATCAATTAGCTACTCCAACTTCAATAACTGGAGTCACGACAAACTCTTGTGGAACAACGAAAACATTCTCAATTACAGCTATTGCAGGAGCAAGTTCATATCAATGGACAATTCCAACAGGGGTTACCGTTGTAGGATTATCAACTTTAACAAGTATTACGCTTTCGTTTCCTAATAATTTTACTTCAGGAAGTTTGGGAGTACGAGCTATTGCAGCAAATGGATGCAATAGCAATGTATATTCTGTATTTCTTAGCGGACCACCGCCACAGCCGGGAGTTATAACGATAAGTAACATTAATACCTCTACAAAAACAGCGACAGCAACTATAGCTGCAGTTACAGGGGCAACATCTTACACGTGGTCAGGAACAGGAGGTACAATACTTTCTGGACAAGGAACACGAACTATTACGGCGAAGCAAAATGTAGGGGCAATTGCGCTAACATTATGTGTTGTGGCAAATAACAGCTGTGGAAGTTCGCCTTCACGATGCATCTCATTTAATGCAGGGGCTTTGGCATTAGATTCTGAAGAAATCACTAAAAATTTAATAAACGAGAGTCATGCTCAATGGAGATCTACTCCTTATGTTTTTCCAAATCCAGCAAGCAATTACCTTCAAGTTAAATTCGAAAATGACTGGATTGGAGAACAACTCAACGCAGAAATTATTAGCACTGATGGTATAATTACACATCGTGAAGCGTTTATTCCAGAGAATGAAAATCAATTAAACTTCGATATCAATGCACTTAAACCAGGTATCTATTTATTGAGGATTTCCGATCAGCAAGGATATACATCCATTCGATTTATTAAACAATAAAAGCAATTCAATAATCTAAACATCATAGGGTTACTTAGCCTAGTAAATTCTATCATGTTGCTCCATCACCCGGAACGAATCAATCGATTTGTTTCGGGTGTTTGCTTTTTATTATTCAAATTTTTTCGAATAAAAAATCCCCGAAATCATTCAAATTGAACGAAATCGGGGATTGTGGTTGAAACAAATATCTTATCGAATAATCAGTTTACCGCTCGAAACTCCTTGCTTGGAATTTACTTTATAAAAATACATTCCTGCCGCATAATCAAGAGCATTGAATAATGTTGGCTTGCCTGATTCCATGTTAAATTCGGCAAGTTTTTCTCCCAATGCATTGAAAATTTGAACCAGAGCTGAGGACTTATCTTTTGTATTGACTAAGAACTGCGTGCTGTTTGTAAATGGATTTGGATAAACCTCCACATCCGAATTCAAAATATTTTCGGCAATACCCGTTAAGCGATCGATGGTATGGATGGTTGTGTTTGTTCTAACTGGCTCATTGAAATCAAAATAGATATCTGCGAAATTATTTAACACAGTTCCATCAAGCTGATTTTGAATAGGTCTAATACTGAAGTTAACGAATCCATTACTTCCTTCTAAATCGGAAGTACTATCAGGAAGCATAATGCCATTAAATGTCCAACGAACAACACGGGTGTTAAAATCGATGTGCATTGTATAATTGTGCGATGCAACATTCATTCTTATGCTTTCTAAGATAAAGTCGTTGCTAATCGTGTCAATCAAAACAACATTCACAGCAGGTGCTGTACCTGTATTTTGAAAACGAATGGTATACGATAACTCGGTATTAGGTGCAATAATTCCTGTTTCGCCAATTCCTGAAGGAGTCCCTTGTTTATCGTTTGGATCCCAAGAACCAACAACGGTTTGATGTAAAGTATCGATGTTGTTTGAAGGATAATTGTCGTTTAGTGGTGTAACAACCACGTTATTAAACACCGGGCTGCCCAATACAAGCGAAGTTGGTGCAGGAGAATTTTGATAAATGTACGCGCATTGACCAGCAGGTAGATTACTGAAATTCCAACTTGCTGTATTGTTTGCAGCATTGAATGTGCTTGGAGCCGGGTAAAACACACTTGGAGAATTAATTGCCAACTGCGAATCCCAGTTATAGGTAAATGTACCTGACATTGCCGAAGCTCCGTTATTGCAATACCCCAAATGATTCATAACAGGGAAACCTGGTGTTACTGTTGATATATGGGTTATGGAAGCAGACAAATCTTGTAGACTAGGATCTGCCCATAATCCAAAATTGTTGTTTCCATAGGTTTGTCCCATGGTGTTTGCAAGAACTTGATACATGAATGGTGCTGCAGGAATAGATATCGAATAACCATTTCCTGGATTAACCAACTGAATGGAATACGTTCCAACAGGAACATTGATGGTATAAAATCCTGCGGCATTTGTGCTTACCCAATAATTTCCAATATAAAGTGATTTGTATGCTGCAGGTAACTCACTGGCATCTTGGATACCATTATTATTGGAATCGTAAAATACAGTTCCGTTAATTGTAACAGACTGATTTTGATAACCAAAGTCGAAACCTGTAATGGTTGTTCCTCCTGTGGTTGTGAATGAATATCCTCCATCATTCACAGGCAATGTTGGTAAATACAAATTACTCTGCGCTTGCCAATTGTATGCATTTAATTCAAAAGTACCCGGAAATACATTGAAGGAATAAAAACCTGTCGAATCGGTGTAAGTATAGATGCAAGACAAAGAATCGTTTGGATTAACGGTTTGACAAAGTTGAACATACACGTTTCCAAATGGATTTTCGTTCGTGTCGAACAATCCGTTTCCATTGGTATCATCCCAAACATATCCTGAAATCAAATCTGTATTCGCGGTACCCAAATCCACTTGAACGCAGGTACTATCGTAACAAGGTCCATCAGCATATACACATACTTGATGAATTCCAGCTGTCATGAAATTTAATGTTGCTGTACCTCCAATCATTTGAGCCCAACTTTGCCCGGACTGAATAGAATAATAAAGCGTTGAATCGTAATTCAAAACATTCACCGTTAAGGTATTGCCATTGAGGATCGTTTCCAATTCAGCATTGTATGTACAAGGCACATACACAGACGTACACGCTTGCTCAGTACAACCCAATGCATTACTTGCTGTAACGCACACTTGATGTTGACCTTCTGCTAAAGGATAGTTAAATGTGCTGCTAGTATTTGAAACGGGAGCGCCATCAATTGTCCAGGAATATGACGTCCAGTTTTGACTGCTGTTTGCATTCAATTGCCATGTGCCATTGTTTTGATTTGTTGCACTTAGGGATAAATCGACACAAGAAATTTGGGCAGCCCAACCATTTTTTAATACCGTTCCGTCGGATAAAAAGTTAAGTGTTAGAGAACCATCTGAGCTTGTGGATGTGTAAGATAGGTTTGATTGCGTTCCATTTAAATTGGCAATCATTGGACTATTTGAAGAAGGTCCATTGTAAATTCTAAGATAATCGTAATTGAGTTCTAAGTCTACACTGCTAAAGGCGATTTTGAGTTTTGCTCCTGGTGTTGAGGGATAAAGTGTTAACGTATAATTTTGATTAATAGAGTATTGGCCATTTGCTCCACCGGTATCGAAAAATTGTGCATTGCACAAAGTCAAACTGCCATTTTGCATAAGCACTTGCTGTCCAGAACTAGTGCCACAACCAATTACTGCTGTTCCAGTAATCGTTTGCACACATCCACATCCGTCCGATACTTGAAGCACTATGGGATAAGTTCCGGCTTGAGTGTATGTAAAAATAGCAGTTGGAGTAATAGCTGTTTGTCCATTCGATTGCCAAGTGTAGGTATAATTATTACAACCTCCGGTTACAATTGCAGTCGCGGTTGCAGTTAGTCCATTTGTTGCTACCGACATTTGCGATAGCATATTGCTGCATGGCGTTACAACAACATCTTGGCAAATACTTCCCGAACAACCATTGGCATCTGTAACATTTAAACAAACAGAGTAAACTCCAGGAGCTGTTAAAATACCTTGTGCATAAGATGATGAATCAGAATTGATGGTTTGGCCATTTCCGAAATTCCAAGAATACAGATAAGGAGCTTGGCCACCACTTGCATATGCATAAAACTGATAAAGTCCTGGTGCGCCGGGGATTGATTGAAAAGAAACAGGTAAACTTGTACATGCAGCAACAGTAACCAATTGACATAAATTCGATGTACATCCGTTTGCATCGACTGCAGTAACACATACCATATAAGTTGAATCTACTGCAGGATAAATATGAGGTGCAGTGAATACAGATGTTAAAATACCATTCTGAGAAGTACCATCCCCAAAATTGATTTGTAGATTTATTGGTAAAACTTGGTTATTGAAACTCGAAACATACAAGTTTAAGTTTTGCTGATTCATGGATGGCTGCATGCTGAGGTAATTACTAGCACATGCATTATCAATCATGAAATTTGTGCAGGTTGAATCAATACAACCATTGGCATCGGTAATTGTTAAACATGCTTCTTGTTGTCCGTTATTGAAAAAGATAGAAGGCGACTGAGATGTTGACGTTTGTCCATTGCTAAAGTTCCAATTGTAGGTAACAGGAAGAACAGCATTTTGGAATTGTATACCGCCAAAATTTACTAAACCACTATCTAAAATGCTAACAGTGTAAGCGGGATTCAAACTACATGGATCGACAATTTGAACGGTTAATATTCCATAAGAACACCAGCTGGTTTGAAGTGAATCGTAAATTGTTAAAGAGACGATAAATACACCTCCTTGACTATAAGTATGGCTTTGAAACTGTCCATTTGCGTATTGACCATCGCCGAAATTCCAACTATAAAAAGAATTGCCAGAAGGCGCTTGAAAAGTTGTACCTACAGAAATTGTATTTCCCGATTGTTGGAGCAAATCAACAACTGCCTGATTGGGACATTGGGAATAAACATGTGTTGTCAAAGTTGTCAACGCGATGATGAATAGAATGATGTGCTTCTTGATTTTCATGATTTCTATTTTGAAGAACCGAAATTAAATTTTCTTTCCATACAAACGCATTTTACATTCATTAAAGCGCAATTCATCTTACGCATTCATGAATTGTAAAGAGCAAAAGAAGTTAGTCATAGTAATTGATAGCGGCAATTTTTTCGCCCTTGACTGTAACTATTTTTAGGTAATTATTTGTTTAACCTTTTACGATTAATTGTAAATCGATTCACATATAATTTCATTTTAATTCCCTCTGACATCTATTCCATTAATTTCAATTCCAAGTCTCTAGTTCTAATTGTTTTGATAAAGATCATTTATGAGGACAACATTATTAACTCAGCTCAATTAGGGACTAAAATATTCTGCTGCCCAATCCAAAACTTCCGTTTACTAGCGGGGCGGCTTAAGCAGGTTTTCTTCTTATCGCAAACAGTCCTTTAAATCAAAGTTAAGTATTTCTGAAAAGCTTTCTCCGTCTTCTTCTTCAAAGTCTGGTTTTATAATTCTACATCCTTCACCAGACTCATAATTAAAAACAAAACATTCTTTTAAAGAACGAATATTTTTAATTGCTCTTTTTACTTTTTTAATATCTGTCAAATAACCACGATTTCTACTAACTTCAATAATTACCTCTGGTTGATTCCATGTATTTCCCTCCTTTTTAATTACTATGTCAGGAATAAATGATCCATTATTAAAGTTGCTATTTTTTATTCTTAGTTCTGGAGCTACGTAAAATTCAAACTCATGTCCTGAATTGTCAATGTGAAGTCTAATATAGTAGATGAAATTTGAAATTACTTCTTGGTGTTCCGGCAAATTAAATCCTGATAAACCTTTCATGTTTTTTTGTTTGATCTATTTGTTACTTATGGGTAAGTTCCGAAAAAAAATTGATATTCAGTTCTTTGATTAGCATTAATAGATGCATACAACTTATTCACACAAAAGTTCAAAACTCTTTTATAAACTCATTAGCGTATCCTTGCCCTTAAGATTTACACGATGTAATTTCGCCACATGGCAAATATCATCGAACTCCAACGAACTGCTTCCCAAGTTAGAAGAGATATTTTACGACAGGTTCACGCTGTTAACTCCGGACACCCTGGCGGTTCTCTTGGCTGCACCGATTTCTTTGTAGCACTCTATTTTCATGTCCTTAAACACAATGCTACTCCCTTTAGCATGGATGGTATTGGGGAAGATTTGTTTTTCTTATCAAACGGACATATTTCGCCTGTTTGGTATAGCGTTTTAGCTCGAAGTGGCTATTTCCCGGTTGATGAATTAAAAACATTCCGCAAACTCAACTCACGTTTACAAGGACATCCAGCAACCGAAGAAGGTTTGCCAGGAATACGTTCGGCATCAGGATCTTTGGGACAAGGATTGTCGATGGCCATTGGTGCTGCGCAATCCAAAAAACTCAATGGCGATGCTCAAACAGTGTTCACATTGCACGGCGATGGCGAATTGCAAGAAGGTCAAATATGGGAAGCCGCCATGTATGCTGCAGCAAATAAAGTCGATAATGTCATTGCAACAATTGATGTAAACGGACAGCAGATTGATGGTCCAACAGAAAAGGTTTTATCGCTTGGAAACCTTCGTGCAAAATGGGAAGCATTTGGTTGGATTGTTTTGGAAATGGACGGTAACGATATGCAAAAAGTGCTTGAAGGATTGGAAAATGCAAAGTCGCATATTGGAAATGGAAAACCAGTCGTTATACTCATGAAAACAGAAATGGGTGCAGGTGTCGATTTTATGATGGGAACACATAAATGGCATGGAGTTGCTCCAAACGACGAACAACTTACAATAGCGCTTGGGCAGTTGGAAGAAACATTGGGTGATTACTAGAATTTTTATTTACACACATTGAATTCTGCACTAATTAAATGATGATGTATCGAACGAAAAATGATCTTACTTCTTTGTCGATTGCCGGTACCTCGCATTTAAATTTTCCAATAAAATGGGATTCCGCTTCCTTTTTCCAAAACCACATGAAAGTACTGCTTGTTCTTTCTATGCTTTTTCTGGGTGTTTTAAATTCAGAAGCTCAACAAAGAACGGCAGCAAAACCAATAGCTTCAACACCAACGCCACCCCAATTAACCCGTATTCTCCTCATTTTCGATTGCTCTAACAGCATGTTCGGCATTTGGGAAAGCGATTCTAAATACAACATTGCTAAACGTTTGGTAAGTTCGATGGTAGATAGTTTAGGCGTTGAACCCAATGTTCAATTAGCATTGCGCTGTTACGGTCATCAGAAAAAATACCCACCGCAGGATTGTGACGACACCAAATTAGAAGTTCCGTTTGCCCGCGACAATGGCTACCTCATAAAAAACAAACTCAACAAACTCGCACCGAGTGGAACTACGCCCATTGCACTTTCATTGGAAGCTTGCGCCAAAGATTTCCCTGATACAAAAGCCCGGAATATTGTATTGCTTATTACCGATGGAAAAGAGGAATGTGGAGGCGATCCTTGTGCAATATCAGCTGCATTGCAGAGTAAAGGAATTGTATTGCGCCCTTTCATTGTGGGTGTTGGAAAAATGGATCCAGACATTATCAGCTCATTCAATTGCATTGGTAATTTTTACGATGCCTCGAGTGAAAGTTCATTCAAACAAGTGTTGAATGTAATCATCACACAAGTTTTAAATACCACTTCCTGTCAAGTAAATCTTCTCGACAAAAATGGGAAACCCACAGAAACAGATGTGGCCATGACTTTTTACGATCAAAAAACCAATCAAATAAAGTACAACCTAGTCCATACAATGAATAACCGTGGCGTGCCCGACACCTTGCGGATTGATGGCTTAAGCACGTATCGAATTGTTGCACATACATTACCACCGGTTGAGAAAAAAGACATTCAGTTAGTTGCTGGAAAACATACAGTAATTCCCATCGATGCTCCTCAAGGTTTTCTTAACTTAAAAGCAGGCGAAGGTGCAACCTACCGCGATTTGCAATGCATCATTCGTAAAGTAAACGAAATGCAAACCTTGGATGTGATGACATTCAAAGAAACACGAAAACTCATTGTTGGGAAATACGATTTGGAGATATTAACACTTCCCAGAACATATCTTAAATCGGTTGATATTGCTCAAAGCCATACAACTACCATCAAAATTGACGAACCCGGGACAGTTAACTTCCAACTACCATTGCAAGGTATTGCTAGTATATTACAAGAAGACAAGGGCATTGTGACTTGGGTGTGCAACCTCAACGAAAATACCAATCAAGACATCGTTCGTCTTCAGCCAGGAAAATACAAAGCTGTTTTTCGAGGAAAGGGCATTCGGGAAACACTTTTTACAATCGAAAAAAACTTCACCGTTCAACCGGGCACTTCGCAGCAAGTAGCCATTAAATAAAGCATATGGAAGAATTTACTTTTACAGATCAAAATGACACACGTTCAGGATTTGGAGCTGGATTGCTAGAATTAGGTCGCAGCAATCCTCAAGTTGTTGCTTTATGTGCCGATTTAATAGGGTCACTTAAAATGGATGCCTTTGTGAAAGAATTTCCTGAACGTTTCTTTCAATCCGGAATCGCTGAAGCGAACATGATTGGTATGGCAGCCGGAATGACCATTGGAGGAAAAATTCCTTTTACAGGAACATTTGCTAATTTCTCTACCGGAAGAGTGTATGACCAAATTCGTCAGAGTGTTGCTTATTCTGGTAAAAATGTAAAGATCTGTGCATCGCATGCAGGATTAACATTGGGAGAAGATGGTGCAACGCATCAAATCTTGGAAGATATCGGCCTCATGAAAATGTTGCCACACATGGTCGTAATTAATCCTTGCGATTATAACCAAACCAAAGCGGCGACAATCGCTATTGCAAGTTATGAAGGCCCTGTCTATTTGCGTTTTGGACGTCCAAAAGTTCCAAATTTCACTCCTGCTGATCAGGTTTTTGAGATTGGAAAAGCTGTCATTTTAAAAGAAGGAAAAGATGTAAGTATTTTTGCTACAGGCCATTTGGTTTGGAAAGCATTGAAAGCAGCCGAAGAATTGTGGAAGCAAGGAATCGATGCTGAAGTAATAAATATTCATACCATTAAACCTCTCGATGAAGCGGCAGTCATTGCCTCGGTTAGTAAAACGGGATGCGCCGTTTCGGCCGAAGAGCATCAACGCAACGGAGGTTTAGGCGATAGTATCGCTCAGGTGTTATCAAGAACACTTCCTCGCCCATTGGAAATGGTTGCCGTAAATGATAGCTTCGGCGAAAGCGGAACACCAGAAGAATTGATGGTTAAATACGGATTAGAGACCGCAGACATTGTAAAAGCTGCAGAATCCGCAATTCGCAGGCGTTAAACATTTTGGAATTACTAACCGGAGCTAAACATGGAAGAATTCAGCGACCGGGAAATTCTTGAGCTTTTTGCGCAACCCGCAAGCCGAAATCGTGCGTTCAATATTCTTGTGCTGCAACATCAACAAAGACTCTATTTTCATATCCGAAAAATGGTCATCAACCACGATGATGCTGACGATTTGTTGCAGAATGTGTTCATCAAAGCATACAAAGCCCTCGATAATTTCAGAGAGGACTCGAAGATTTATACTTGGCTTTATAAAATTGCCACCAACGAGTGTATTACATTCCTTAAATCAAAAAAGAAACGATTTACTATTCCGATGGTAGATGTTGAATATCAGCTTTCACAAAATTTGGAGACCGATGTCTATTTCAGTGGAGATCGAATTCAAATGAAATTACAACAAGCTATTTTAACCTTACCCGAAAAGCAACGTTTGGTTTTCAATTTGAAATATTTTGAAGAAATGAAATACGAGGAAATGTCCGAAATATTGGGCACTTCCGTGGGTGCTTTAAAAGCTTCATTTCACCATGCCGTAAAAAAGATTGAAGAATTTATCAAACGCGATTAAACCAAAATACACCTTAAGCATCAGAAGCACAACATGAAAACGGAAGAAACATCGGAATTTGATTTTGAAGGTATGCCAAATGAGAATCCATTTGCGGTTCCTGCTGGTTACTTCGATCACTTTCCTGCAAACATTGCTGAACGCATTCATGAAGAAAACAAGGTAAGGCCGCGAACCCTGTTTTTACGTCCATCTTCACTTGCTGCAGCAGCAGTTTTTCTTATTATTGCTGGAGCATTAGGATATCGTTACTTCACTGGCTCTTCTAATGAATTGACTAACGAAGAAATTTCAACATATGTTTACCAGGAGGGATTTGTTGATGATGTTGAAGTTTACGAAATTATTGAAAATCCACATTTCGCGCTAAATTCCGATACCACTACCTACCAAAATTCCGATACCGAAAAAACCGAAATTCAAAACTATTTACTCGAAGAAGGAATCGAGGATTCAGATATTATTAACGAACTCTAATTCAACAATCATGAGATCCGCTATTATCATTTTACTATTCTGCTTGAGCATCCCATCCATTGCTCAAAAAGACAAAGTTCGCGATCGAATAAAATCACAACGCATCGCTTTCATCACCGATCGTCTTTCTCTCAGTTCAGAAGAAGCTCAGAAATTTTGGCCTGTTTACAATCAGTTTACCGATGAATTGGAAAGCATCAAAAGAGAAATGTCTAAACTACGTCGTTCCACCAACGACAATTTGAAAAATCTCAGTGAAAAAGAAATTGAAAAAGCATTGGATGACGATATTGTAAGTCAGCAAAAAATGGCTGATGTACATCGTCGTTTTCAAACTGAATTAAAGAAAGTGATTACCGTTCGAAAAATTGCTCAACTATACAAAGCAGAACACGATTTTAAATTAACCTTGCTCAAGCGTATGGGCGAAAAGGGGAGACAAGGCCCACCTCCTCCTCCGGAAGAAGAAATGTAAGCATTTTGAACCATCGCAAAATGAGAGAGCGCTTTTTGAAGAAATTCGGAGGCGCTTTTTTATTTGTGCATTTGAGGAAGCTGAATACTATGTTAACTTTTGAAAACAAGTAAGTGCTGAACTTATGATTTTAGCGATTGCAATACGATTGTTCATCAATGTGTGAATTTTTCAAATGTTATCCCATTAAATTTATATGCCCCATTTTCGTTCGTTCCAAGCCAAATATCTCCTTTGTTGTCTTTGTAAATGCCAAGAAACAATTGATTTTCTCTATTCTGTTTGCTCTTCCTCATACAAAAAAAATGCTCAAATTATCTGGAAATTTGGTCGATTGTATAAATCTTTTGAGTAGGGAAATGTATATTGATGTTTTAAATTTTACCAAAGAAAGTAGATTCTGCGATGCCTGCAGTAAAATAAATCAATACTGACATTTAGAACTTTTAATGGATTTTTTGAATAGGCAATTAGGTTGGCCTGTTTGTTGACAAGCGTTTCTCAAATAAAATTTATGAAAGCAATCCTAAGCATTCTTTTGGCGTCTTTGATATTCATTTCTTGCTCCAAGGAGGAAAATCCAAGAGTAGAATATAGAGTGAATTCTAGTGGATCATCATTAATTGCATACACAATGGTTACACCATCGGTGCGACAAGAAACCGTTTCTGGAAGTTGGGAGGTTTCATTTATACATTCGAAAGGCGCCAATGTATTTCTTTCTGCTATCAACACAGGAATTGGCACAACAAGCATCTCCGTTTATGTAAACAAGGAATTGCTCTACACCGAATCGACGCAAATTCCTGGTGGAGTTCTCGAAATTTCAGAAGTTTTGCAATAGCGCTCTTACTCTATGAGCAAATCTGACTTATGAAAAACTAAGCGCAAACTAGTTTATTTCCAGTTTTTGCCTGATAATTATCTGCAGCATTTTTCTCTCTTAAACTAAGTAGATGTTTTTATTAGTTCAAGCAATAACTGAACAACGAAATTTTTCGCGCTGATTATTGCTCATTCAAATTCTATTCGGCTTATTTTGAACTTGCTGTTTGAAGGCGATTATTTTCTCAGTTAGATTTTCAATTATGTTAAAGAACTTCCAATCTCCGGAAATTTAGCCGGCCGAAAAAACACGAACAAATTGCACGCGAAGTTTTGCCGCTTCGAATTTTTTAGGTGTTGTTAGCGGTTCGGCCTTTATTCTACTTTTCAGATATCCCAATATACTTTTTTAATTCCGTTTGATTTTCTGCTTGCTTTATTAAAAAGTCTGCAACATCAGCTCTGTTAATTCCGCCGATATTAATTCCTTTGAATAATGTGTTTTCAATACGGTATTTCTCTGTCAATTCCTTGTCTAATAGCCTTCCTGGCCTTACAACAGTCCAATTTAGATCGGAGTTGGTTATAATTTCTTCCATTTTAGTTTTATCAGCATAAACGTCTTTTAAAAAGTATTTTAAAAACATCTTTACAAGCCAAGAAACATAATTTTTACTTTCTCCAGCTCCAAATCCACTAACAAAAATAAATGGAATATCTATTTTTTTCTCCCTATTTATTTCCACAATTAAATTTGCGAAATCTGAAAATAGGGTAGTCGATTTCATATTCTTACCTGTCCCTAATGATACAATTAGCGCATCGGCGTTTTGGATTGAATTTAATAGGTCAGCTTTACTAGTTGCATTTCCAAGTATCATATTTAACGATTTTTTTTCATCTATTCCAATTTCAGATCGAGAAAGTGTCGTTATCGAATGATTTCTATCTAATCCTCTTTTTACTGTTTCTAATCCTATTCCAGCCGAGGCGCCTATGATTGTTATATTCATTTTTTTATTGATTTCGGTTTTGAGTTGACCGCTGATTAGTGTGTGATATTGAATAATATTAACGTATTCCCAACCACTCCATGGCTGTTCCACTGAGCAATCTTTCTTTTTCTTGATCCGATAATTGCATGTTTTTAATTAGAGATCCAGGTATATCTTCCCCCAATGGAAACGGGTAATCGGAGCCCAAAGCAATTCGATCTACTCCAGCAAAATCAATCAAATAACGCAAAGCAGCTTCGTCATGAACCAAACTATCGAAGTATAAACGATCGAGGTATTTTTCGGGTGAAAAAGCATTGTCGATAGACACCAAATCGGGGCGACAATCGAAGCCGTGTTTAATACGCCCCAATGTAAGTGGGAACGAGCCACCGCCATGAGCAAAAGCCACACGAAGTTTTGGCAATCGTTCAAAAATACCACCAAAGATCATTGAACAAATTGCACGCGAAGTTTCGGCGGGCATCCCCACCAACCAAGGCAACCAATACCGTTGGATATCTTTCTGTCCAAACATTTCCCAAGGATGAACAAATATGGCAGCGCCTAATTCTTCAGCTGCTTGAAAAATCTCGAAAAATTCGGGCTCATTCAAATTCATCTGATTCACATTGCTCCCAATTTGAACACCCGCCATGCCCAATTGCTTCATGCAGCGTTCGAGTTCTTTGATGGCGAGTTTTGGCGATTGCATCGGAATAGTTCCCAATCCAATAAAGCGATCGGGATATTGGTTCACGATTCCAGCAATATGATCATTGAGAAATTCAGAAACAGCCAAGGCATCTTCTCCTTTTGCCCAATACGAAAACATCACCGGCACAGTGCTCAACACCTGAACATGCACTCCATGATGATTGCATTCCTGAATACGCGCCGATGGATCCCAACAATTGTCTTGCACCTCCCTGAAAAAATGGTCGTCTTTCATCATGCGCGCGCAACATGGCTTATGATGATCCAAATGAACAAATCCTCCATACCCAAATCGTTCTTTGAAATTGGGAATGTGCTCAGGTAAAATATGGGTGTGTATGTCGATGGTTTTCAAGAGAATATTGATTTGAAAATTTGAAGATTTGAAGATTTGAGAATGACTAAAATGAAAAAAGGTGATCAATTTTCAAATTACCGCATCTTCAAATTTTCAAATCCCTTATGGTTTCTCCATCACCGTTCCACATTGATTGCAGGTGCGCAAATGTTCGTCAGAATAAAAGGATTGCATTACGGGTGGTAAATTTTTCACAATGTCGCCAACATGCAGTTGCGTTTCGTGAAGTTTGTTTCCGCAGTTTTCACAAAACCAGATGAAGGAATCCAAAATAGTTTCCGGACGCACAAGCTCTATTACCAATCCAACAGTGTTTTCAGGACGTTGAGGCGAATGCGGTGTTTTCCCTGGAAGCATAAAAATATCGCCTTCGTTAATGGCAATATCAACCGGTTGTCCATCCTCCATGATTTTTAACACCATGTTTCCCTCGAGCTGGAAGTAAAATTCTTCTGTCTCGTTGTAATGATAATCTTTTCGGTTGTTCGGTCCGCCTACTACCATCACAATAATATTATCAGAGGTTTTGTAAACGGACTGGTTGCCAACTGGGGGTTTTAGGAGATGGCGATTTTCATCAATCCATTTCTTAAAATTAAACGGTCGTTGGATAGACATAAGCTGTATTTTTGGGGCAAGTTACTAAAACCTACTTATTTCTCTTATGGAACTTAATCTCTCTGGACGAACGGCCTTGGTTTGTGGAAGCACACAAGGAATTGGACGCGCATGTGCACGCGAATTGGCATCAATGGGCGCACATATCGTTTTATTGGCACGCGATGAAGCCAAATTGAAAGAAGAGAAAAGTGAATTGGATCAGATAAACGGATTGAATAACGATTACCTCGTGGCCGATTTCAACGACTGGAGGCAGGTTGAACAGGTTGTAAAGAACTTTGTAGCGCAGCAAAATCCCATTCACATTTTAGTGAATAATAACGGAGGACCTCCAGCGGGTCCCATAACCGAAGCGCGCCCGGAAGCATTCGAATCGGCATTTACACAGCATTTACTTTGCAATCAGGTTTTGGTGCAGGCCGTTTTGGATGAAATGATTAAAGCCGATTATGGACGAATTATCAATATCATTTCAACATCGGTAAAATTGCCGCTTCATGGATTGGGCGTTTCCAATACCATTCGTGCGGCGGTTGGAAACTGGTCGAAAACCCTGGCGAATGAAGTTGGTAAATACGGAATTACAGTAAATAATGTCTTGCCTGGTGCAACCATGACAGGTCGTCTTTCGCAAATTATCACGAACAAAGCAGCTCGAACCAATCAAGAAGTTTCGCATGTGGAAGAAGAAATGTTGGCCGAAATCCCGCTAAAACGATTTGCAAAACCTGAAGAAATTGCCCATGCAGTGGCATTCTTGGCATCTCCTGCTGCTGCTTATATCAATGGAATTAATTTGCCTGTTGATGGAGGAAGAACGGGGAATTTGTAATGTGCTGGTGTAATGTCAATTTGAAAATCCAATAGCTATCGGTTTGAAGGTCGGATTGAAAATGGGGTTAATTATTCTCTAGATCAAATGGTCATTTAAAAGTGGAATGGGGTCGTCGATTAGTTAATGTTCATTGCTATTTCCTTTATAATCGGAGAAATAAATTTATATTTGATAAATGGAAATGAGGTTCAACATACCGTTTCAAGAGCTCCTGACACTCGTTAAAGCACTTACTCCGAATCAAAGAGAGAGACTTAAGAAAGAGTTGGATGAAGAAAATCCGTTGCAAGAAGAAAATGACGAGTTTATTGATTTCCTTCTGAAAGGACCCATTTATTCAAAAGAAGAGATTAAGATAGTTGAAGAAAATAGAAAAAGTATTAATAAATGGAGGATTTAAGCTAATTATCGATACATCCATTTTAATTGATTATTTTAGAAAGACAGATAAAGAAAAGTCTAGATTAGTTCAACATTTTCGCAAGTATCAAAAGATTTATATCTCTTCCATTACAGAATTTGAAATTTATAACGGTGCGACTGAGACTCATAAAGAGTTTTGGGACAAGATGCTTTCACGAATTAAAGTTTTGGATTTCGACAGCCTAACCGCAAGAGAAGCTGCAAGAATCGTATCCGAATTGAAAATCAAACGAAAGTCCATTGACAAACCTGATTTATTTATTGCAGCAACTGCTGTGATTCATGAAATGACATTTGATACTTTAAATACAAAAGACTTCAAACACATAGATAGTCTTAAATTATTGTCAGTTATTTAAAACGACTTCTATCATCATGAAGTTATAAATTTGGCAATTCGGATTTGGGAGATTTAGTTTTTACTTCTTGCAGAAATAAAAGGTCTCATTTTAAAATCCAAAACTTCATCTAAACCGCAATACTGTATGTTCAATTTTGGAATCGAGTTTAATGATTCATTCTTTTTTCAATAAAACCAAAACTTGTAATAAAAAGAATGAAATGAAAAATGCATTGATATTGATTCTATTCTTCACCGATGCCTGCTTGGCCCAAAAGCAGGTTAATTATTTGGGATTCGATTTCGCATTACACAATCCTAAAATATCAGCATTGAACGGAACATGGGGAATTAATCCTTTGATAGCGGATAAGGAAGTAAGAGAATACATTCTTTCCCCTCAAAATCCTAAAGATAGATTTAACTACGGAAACAACATTTCCATAAATCCTGATGGAACATTCGTATGTGCTTATTCTGCGCCTTGTGGAAATGATTGTTTTACATCGACGTCAGGAAAATTCAAAATGATTGATGAGCATTACATGTGTTTTTTCTTGGAAATGGTGATTCATAATGGAGATTGTTCAGGATATTCCGAACCGAAAGAAGATCTGGGACTGTTTCGTATTTATAAGGAAGAGAGTAAAATAAAACTTATAAAAAGTGACGGCAACCCTCAAAATGACAAGAAAAACATTCAGTATATTGATATGCTGATAGCAAAAGATCAAGAAATTTCTAATTGTGCCAACATACGAAACCTCCTAAGCTGGTCAAATTCAGAACGATTGAACGGATTAAATGAAATAGTGGATTTATGTATGGTTCAAAATCAAATCAAGGATTACGAAATTCTTTATGATAAAAATTTTGAAAGAACTAACTTGATTTTATTAAAGATTCAAAACAAATTCCGCTACATCATTTACGAAGCAATTGATAGCAATAATTTCAATGTTACATTGTATGATGATGATTTTTTTGAAAACGCCGAAAAATTGATTGATAAAATTGAAAGCGATAAATTCTTGAAAATAGAAACAATCAAGGATGATTATGAATCTTGGAGAAATTCACAATCAAAAAACACAATAATCATTTTTAAGAAAAAAGACGAAATTCAAAAAATCATTTACAACCTATACAATCGAGAAAATAAATATTTTAAGGAAACATTTTACCTTAAAGATACCAAACCGAATAGTATTAAAATTGAAACTCCAAATGGAGAACTTGTTTGCTTTTATGTGTTTGATTGGGGAAATATTAATGGTGCTGTAATAAAACCAACAGTTCAGAATTGGAGTTATTCTGGAGTAATGCAATACTATCATCAATTTATGCAAGTAGTTGAAAAGCACGAAATGAATAAATAAACAACTACTTAAACACTCTAAAATCAATCATCCTGGATAACAAACACTGATTTTATTTGAACCCCAAACAAATATGCCATCCATTATTGAAATGCAGCCCGTTTCAATCGATCGTTTATGGCTCTTCCCAATCCATCTTCGGGAACATATTCAGCTAGAATAAGCGATTGCGCTTGAGCATCGGCTAAGCGAAGGGTGGCAAATAAATGAATTGCTGCTTCGTTTGTGGATGCTTGCTCGCTTAAAACAAACTGAAGAGAATCAGGATAATTCGACAATTTAGCTGAGAACCGAATCACTACTGGTTGAAAGTCGCGGTGCTCAACTAAAAGTTCTTCGATATTTCCAAGCAGCAATTTCTTTTTAGGAGCATAATGACTATCTAGCATTCCCGGTGCTTGCGGATTGGAACTGTGTTGACGAACATGAACTTCCCCCACACAATTTTTAATTTCCTCGATCGACAAGCCTCCCAATCGAAAAACAGTAACTCTGCCGTTTTCCATTCCAACGATGGTACTTTCCAATCCAACAGCACAATTGCCACCTTCTAAAATGTAGGGGATTTTGCTTCCCAATTGGTCGTTTACATGTTGCGCCGAAGTTGGGCTGATGTATCCAAAAGGATTTGCACTAGGCGCCGCCAAAGGAAAATCGAGCTTTTGTAATAATTGCAAAGTATGTGTATGATTGGGAATTCTTACCGCCACATGAGGCAAGCCACTGGTCACCAAATCGGGAATGATGGGTTTGCGCGGAACGAGCAAAGTAAGCGGACCCGGCCAGAATTTCTCTGCCAAGGGAATTAGTGCATCCGGAATAGATTCAGCAAAATCGGCAATGCGCTCAATAGACGAAGTATGAACAATGAGTGGATCGAAACTTGGTCGCTGCTTTACCTCGAAAATCTGAGCCACCAATGCCGCATTAAAAGCATTGCCTGCCAATCCATAAACCGTTTCGGTTGGAATCCCAATCACAGAATGTTGCAAATACAGTATTGCTTTTTCTAAGTCTGTTCCAATCTCGGCCATGGTGCAAAGATAAGATGATTGTTGGATGTCATTAATGATTTGAAGATGTGGAAATTTGAAGATTTGAAAATGGGTGTTGATGTGCTGATTTTTCTATGTGCTGATGTGATTAAATCCTTTTACGCTTCATCATCACATTAGCACATCCTTTTCCCATCAGCACATTTTTTTATCAGCACATCAAAATAAAAAACTCCCTACTCCGGAATTTCCAAAGCAGGGAGTTTTTAATCGGCCTATCAATAGATAGAACCTAAAATGATGGTGTTATTTTACTAAGCGAATAATCTGATTGCCTTTTTCGTTCGAAAGTACCACCTGATAAATTCCTCTTGCCAACTCAGATGCATTAAACAGATAGGTAGGATTATTTGCAGAAACACGAATGTTTTCATTACGAACCAAACGACCTGAAGCATCCATGATTTGGAAGTTGAAATCAGCATCCGATTCTAATCCTTCGAAAGTCACAATCGTGTAATCTTCCATTGGATTCGGGAAAGCCGAAATAATCAATGCTTCATCGGGAGTAGTTGTGTTATCGAGTTGTGAAAGTCTTGCAGAAGAAGTTCCGCAACCATTGTTCAATACAACAACTGCATCCACATCATAGCCATCAGCAGATCCATTGAATTTTGAAGAACTTATAGGTGTTGCATCTTGAATACGGATGTATTGTGCGTATGGCATCGCTCCCATATCGATAGCTCCATCTTGACAAATTTCTCCGAATTCAACCCAGTTTTGGTTATCGAGCGATAAAGAAACGCGCGCTTTCTCCGGGTAGTTTGTGCAGCTTGGATTTCCGAAAGAAGTTTCGGTAACCTGTAAATCGTTGCCTGGCTGATTGAATACCACATAATCGAATTTCGCAACCAAAGTACCGCCGAAGCCCAATGCTACGAAGTTAATGGTGTTGTTGCTTTGAGGCATTCCCAATGCATTGTTAGCATTGTTACGTGGCGACGGAATCGCTGTTCCATTTTTACGATTGCCCGGAGTGTAGCTCACAATTTCTTGCAATGTACATGCTTCCAAACCATCGTTGCTTGGATTATTTGCCGATCCATTCAAGCATTCAATACCGTTTAAGTCGAAACCATCGGCATCGTTATTAAATGAAAGAATATCGCTCACATCCACCAAACGGATGTATTTAGCCCATGACATTGAACCTAAATCGAACGAAGCATCCTGACAAGCTTGTCCAAGGTAGATGAAGTTTGTTCCATCTTGCGAAGCAAACACATCGGCTTTTTCTGGATAGCGGCTGCATGGATTATTTCCCCAAGTTGCTTCATCGAGGCGGATGTCATTACCAGCACCGTTCGCAATTGGAGTTTCAAATGCAACCGTAATTGTACCACCAAATCCAAGTGATACAAAATTCACCACATTGGTAACAACTGCTTCGGGCTGACCAAGTGCTTGATTTGCATTGCTTCGAATAACCGAAACGGCAGATCCTAATACGCTAGGACCTTGGTTAAAATTCACCACCAATGATGCATAACAACCCGCAACCGGAGCTGGATTTACCGTAAGATTTAAGGTAACAACAGAATCACATCCAGCAGCATTTTGCAATGAAGCAGTATATGTTCCAGCAGTAGTTAAGTTCTGACCATTGAAGCTGTAGGTTTCTCCTTCGGTGATACTTGCATTTACCGTTTCAGTTGTAGGTTGGTTAACCGCAATTGTTACATCACTCGTGCAAGTTTGACCGCCTTGGGTAACAGTAACACTGTAAGTTGTAGTTTCGGTTGGAGAAACAGAGATTGATGGGGTTGTTTCACCTGTTGACCAAAGTGTGGATGAGTTATTAGGTTGGTAATTCATCAATTGAACAACTTCATTTTCAGAAAGTGCTCTGTTGAAAACTACAACATCATCAATGAACCCATTCATGAAATATGGGTAATTGTTTAGAATATGTTTCCCAATAATTAACGGAGAATTGTTTGAGCCAAGCGCACCTTGAACCGAGGAGCTCGAGTTTAACACCCCATTAACGTAAAGATTTAAAAGGTTATTCTTTTTTACAGCAAGAACAAATGACCATTCTGTTTGAGGGACCGGATTAGGTTCATTACTCAATGTTCCGCCAGTTAAAGCGTTTGCCCCTGTGAACCATTTGTATCCATTGGCCCCGAAGCCTGCAGGTTGAGCAAAACCCAATCTAAAGTTACCAGAAGTAACATCCCAACCACGAGAAACGATGAATTGAGCACAACCAGATGCGCAATTTGGGTAAGAATAATCACCTGTATGCTTGACCCAAGCACCATATGAATATTCCGATGCTCCATTCATCTCCGGGATTTCATTTGCGAGAATATAATCTGATGTTCCATTAAAGGAGTATGCAGAGTTCGTATTACCGAAACGATCATTTGACAAATCTGCCCCCAAAACAACACCGTCATGCCCGTTTCCAGATGCATCTTGAGCATTTCCGCAGAATGGGAACCATGCTACAAGACCATTTTGTAGATTGGATGGCAAACTTTCTGAGGCACAGGCACTGTTTGAATTAGCATTTTCAATGATTAGGATAGATGATTGTCCCAAACAAATACTTGTTTCATTCGCCGTAATCTCACAAATCAAAGGCTCAACAGCTGGCTCTACAGTCAAATTCAACGTCACCACACTATCACATCCTGCAGCATTTTGAAGTGTAGCAGTGTAAGTTCCAGCTGTAGTTAAGTTCTGGCCATTGAAGCTGTAGGTTTCGCCTTGCGTAATGTTAGCATTAACCGTTGAAGTTGTAGCTAGGTTAATGGTTAAGTTCAAGGTATAATCCTGACAATTGCTGTTAAAGCTATACTGCCCTGAGGTGTTGTATGTTGCTCCGTTTGCTTCCCAAGTGTAGCTCACACAATCTGATGCATTGGTTACAATTGCAGGAGCTGGACTTCCTGTAACATCCCAAGAACATGTTTGATTATTAAACGTTGCCGTTTCGTAGCATGCTGTTGAAGGAGGTTCTGTAGTGTTGCCATTTTGACTATGCAGTTGCTGAATTTCGGAAGCAGTCAAAACTCTGTTCCAAATAGCTATATCATCCATTTGCCCATTCAGGTAATAAGGAAAACCTCCGACAGGATTGAAGCCAAAATAAAGATTGCCACTCGAAACCGGAATTATTCCATTATAATTAGAACTGTTGCTCAATTGCCCATTTAAGTACATTTTAATCGCTCCTTCTCCAATAGCCCAAGTAACGTGGACCCAAGATGAAAATGGATTCGAGAATGTTTGTGAACTCAAAACACCATAGAAGTTAGATACAGCGCCACCAAATTTCTGATTTCCTTGTCCATAAGCCAAATAAAAACTTTGAGCACTGAAGTCAGGGTCTCGAGCAATTAGAAACTGGGAACATCCTAATGCACAATTTGTATTTGTGTTTGCACCGTCAACTTTTACCCAACTTGAAAACGTTGCCGCTGCAGCGCCACTGATGGAAGGAATTCCAGGAATGGTCATATATTGTCCATTACCATTAAAATCATAAGCACTTGATGCGTTTCCATTACGATCGCTAGTAAGTGAACATCCCAAAACATTAGCATTGAATGAGTTTCCACTAACGTCGTTAGCATTACCATTGAAAGGCCAATATCCAACAAGGCCCTGTTGTAAATTTGAAGGTAAAGAGGCATTACCAAGTGTTCCAGTTAATTCCCAAGAGCAGGTTTGTGTATTGAACGTTGCCGTCTGATAACAAGCAGTTGGCGGTTGTGGCGGTTGTGGCGCAATGGTCAGGTTTAGCGTATAATCTTGACAATTACTGCTGAAGGAGTAGTTTCCTGAAGCTGAATAGGTTTGACCATTTGCTTCCCAAGTATAGCTTTCACAAGCTGATGCGATGGTAACGATGGCAGGGGCAGGATTTCCTGTTACATCCCAAGAGCATGACTGCGTATTGAACGTAGCTGTTTGGTAACAAGCCGTTGGAGGTTGAACTGGCTGGGTTCCTGTTACATCCCAAGAGCATGATGATGTATTAAACGTTGCCGTTTGGTAACAAGCTGTTGGCGGTTGAACTGGCTGAGTTCCTGTTACATCCCAAGAGCATGATGAAGTATTAAACGTTGCCGTTTGGTAGCAAGCCGTTGGTGGTTGAATTGGCTGTGGAGTGATTGTTAAATTAAGCGTTACTACAGAATCACATCCAGCGGCATTCGAACCTGTCCAAGTGTGTGTTCCACTTTGAGAATAGGTGTTGCCTTTCCATGTGAAACTTCCGCATGCGCTTACTGTTTCGGTTATTGCGCTTGGTTGGTTAACATAAACTGTTACACTATCTATACAACTGCTAATACCATTACTTACAGTACAATAATAAGTGGTTGTTTGAATAGGTGAAACATTAATGGATTGTGAGGTGGCACCAGTTGACCATGAATAAATTAAACTTGATGAGTAAAGCCCTCTAACTGAGAAACCATATTTTTTATCATGGTAAGTTTTAGACAACCAATCAACATTCCAACTTAATGCAAATAACCAAGAAGAATTCGAAACATAGGGTGTTGAAGTCCACCAATTTCCATTTCTACCTATATATCCAAAAGTTGACTCTGCTGTTCTTGAACCTCCGGGCAAACCTGTAAAGCCTGTACTGTTTGATGCTCCATAATTTTGAAACCAATGATTATTTCCAGTTTCTTTTAACTTGCCTCCAACATCATTTGGACTACTCCAACCTGAAAAACCTAAATATATTGCCATATTTACCCAATCCGAGTCAGCAGGCACTTTCCAACCTATTGGCATCAAACCTCTTGGATCGTTTACAGCATACCAATTATATAATTTTCCATAAATACCAGCATATGAAGAGCTATCATTGTTATACCAACACCAAGCTCCAGTATTTAGATTTTCCCATTCAGCATCATTAGATACTTGAGGAATAATATCTCCATTTTTATAATGACTCACATTTAAATTTTTCTGCATCCATTTTTGTTGACCGATATTGACAATAGGATAAATATTACCATCGATATCAGTAACTGTAGTATTATTATATGTTGAATTAGAATTTGATGAACTAGCTTTTAAATTAACCATACCTCCACTACAAATTGTAGTATCTCCATTCAAAATATTCGCATTTACTAAACTCACAAATACACTATCACTTCCGGAATTAACTCCATTGCTTGCAGTACACTTATACCATCCAGTATTAGTAATATTAATAGATTGGGTTGTTGCTCCTAAACTCCATAAATAATTATTAAAACCACTAGCAGCATTTAATGTAAATGAACTACCGCAGGCTTTTATAGTATCTTGAGCAAAGATATTTGCAATATCTGAATTCACCACCAAATTCAACGACACCAAACTATCACATCCCGCAGCATTTTGCAAAGTAGCTGTGTATGTTCCAGCAGTTGTTAGGTTTTGTCCATTGAAACTGTATGTTTCGCCTTGGGTAATTGAGGCTGAATTAACGCTACTTGTATTTTGACAAGGCGCTTGAACAGTATAAAGATTTGTAATTTCTTGTAGCGTTAGAGCGCGATTCCAGATGCCGATATCATCAAGCAAACCTTTAAAATGATCTCCTCCTCCAAATGCATTTCCTAATATAGTAGGTATGCCATTGTTGTTAATGGGAGAAGTTACAACAGAGGTATTTCCTTGATAGTAAGGTACACTTTGTATTTGAATGCCATCAATGTATATCAGGAATTGACTGAATATTATTTGACCAAGTTGTGAATTAAAAACCACAGCAAAATGGTGCCAAATATTATCAGCGTAATTTTGATTTTGTGAATACGCCCAAACACTCGAACAATTTTGATATTCCGCACCGAAAGCGGCTTGATTTGTACTTCCAATATGCAATCTTAATCCACCTGGTCCATTACATGGATTACTACCACAGAAAATACCTCCTTCTTGATTAATTGACCCTGAACTTTTTTTAAACCATCCAGTCACTGAGTACTGAAATATTCCAGACTGAGTTATTGATTGTATTGTAACATTTGAATTAGAATTCCAAAATCCCAATGCCTTGCTTGGATTTCCATTACGATCTTGTTCAAGTGCAACATTATTTGATATGCCATTATTCCCATTCCCACTCTCATCATTGGCATTGCCGTTAAAAGGGTACCAAGCAACTAAACCGTTTTGAGGAACGTAGTTGGGAATTTGCCCGAGCAAACTCAAGCCGCTGCATAGTGTTAAAATTGTAAGTAATAGTTTTGTTTTCATTTGTGGTTAGGTATTGGTTAAAATTAAAATTTCGGAAGCTTTAAAAGCCAAATGGAATAATTAAGGCAAATGAAATCTATTTATTCAACTGCAAACTTAAATACAGTCACTGCAAATAACGTTCAGTATACTTACATGTACAAGGAAAATTATAATGGAAGTACATTTTGCGTCAAAATAACCATATAAAATCATGTTATTAGTTACTTAAATTACCCGTCTTCATTAAAAACCTTCTAAAAACAAAAAATTACTTTCATCTAATTTTTTATTTAATGGGCGCATTCGGATTGAAGATGACCTTTTGATGTGCTGATACCTCAGGTGTGAGGTTCTCGGATGCTTCAATCAATCTACCTCATGATACACCTGGGGATTAATCCCCAGGCTATGGACACATTTTATTGTAATCTGAAACCGCTTCTTCGAATGTGCAAGTTTGATACTTGGGATTTGCATTATATTCCTGCTCGTAAGGTTTGCATTCAAACATAAATTCGCGCATCTTTTTTAACACTTTTATTGCCTTTAAACCTGATACTTCATATACAGTTCCGTCGGGCATAGTAACATGACGGAGATAAATCCCTTCTCTTGTTTCTTTCATCACACCTTGATTATTGTATGAGCCATCGAAGTTTTCTTTTAATCGATAACTCGTCTGAACATCATCAAACACATCAACCGTAATTTTTCCTTTAACAACTCGTTTTCCATATCGGTAATACCCATCTGGATTCTTTAATTTTAATGGCATCCTTAGATAGATAACACCGTCTTGACAGATTCTCGTGATCTCAGGAATGTCATTTCTCTTGATGCGAATTGTTTGATTCTCTTGATTTACGTATTCAAGATCAATCATTTTTCCTTGTGCATTTGTATCGAAAAAATTAATCTGATTACAAAAGGTTGAATCTTTCCCATCGACAATAATGTAATTCTGTGAAAACAATTCTGAATTTATAGATGCGAAAAAACTGAGCAAGAATGCGAATGTGATGGTTAAATTAATTTTCATTTGAATTTGTTTGTGAGCACAAAAATACTTTCCAATTCTTAGATTTATATAATTATCATTTATTGAGTTCGTACATTTTAAAATATGCCTCTTCTTACCTGGGGATGAATCCCCAGCTTGCGCCTCGTCAATCTGCATAATCGAGTTAGGCTGGATGAATCCCCAAAGTTGCATATTTTCTGATCAGCACATCAGCACATCCTCCCGATAGCTATCGGGACCATCAGCACATCTTACGTTTGCTATCGGTTTTAAAGAGGCCCACAACTGAGGATGAATCCCCAGGTTGCGGCTCATCAGCACATGAGCACATCTTTTTTCATCAGCACATCATACATTTTTGTGTATTTTTACCCCGTCCCTGCATTATAACAAGGGCTTTCGGATGATATCATTATTACGGAAAGAGATTAGCAGTTTTCTCACATCGCTTATCGGATACAGCGTTATTACGATTTTCTTATTGGCAATCGGTTTATTTCTTTGGGTCTTTCCCGGCAACTTCAACATTCTGGATGCAGGTTTTGCTTCGCTCGAAAGTTTGTTCGTGATTGCTCCTTGGGTATTCATGTTTTTGATTCCCGCCATCACCATGCGCTCGTTTGCAGAAGAACAACGCACCGGAACTATCGAGCTTCTTCTTACTCGTCCGCTTAGCGAATGGCAAATTATTACCGCAAAGTATTTGGCAGGACTGCTCTTGGTGATCTTTTCTGTACTTCCTACCATTGTGTATTACTTTAGTCTGAAATCTTTAGGAAACCCTTTCGGGAATATAGATTCGGGCGGAACGTGGGGCTCGTATCTTGGACTCATTTTCTTAGGTGGATCCTTTGTTTCTATTGGGATGTTTGCCTCTTCTTTAACCGAAAATCAAATTGTTTCCTTCCTCATCGGATTCTTTCTTTGCTTTTTCTTTTATGCAGGTTTCGATTCCATTGCATCGCTCGAAGTTTTTCATCCCATCGAACAACTCATTCTCAAACTTGGAATCAACGAACATTTTGGATCGATGAGCCGCGGGGTTATCGACACGCGCGATTTGGTTTATTTCATTTCTTTCACCTTGTTTTTTCTGGCTTTAACGCGCTTTCGTTTGCTTAGTCGCACCTGGTAATTATGGCTAAAGTACCAACTCCATCATCCCGTTTAAAAAGGAGCGCTATACTTAATTTAGTGCTGCTCGTTGTGTTATTGGCGATGGCTAATTTTGCCGCATCGTTCAAATTCAAACGCCTCGATTTAACTTCCGAAGGCCGTTATTCACTCAACGAAACCACCATTTCACTTCTCGAAGACCTCGACGATTTTGTGTACATCAAAGTCTATCTCGAAGGCGATCTTCCTGCCAATTACACGAAACTTCGCAATTCCACCCAAGAACTTCTCGATGAGTGTCGTGCGTATTCTTCCTTCATCGAATACGAGTTCATTAATCCTTCGGAAAGTGAAAACGAAAAAGAACGGAAGGCCATTTATCAGCAATTGCTCGATGCAGGACTTTCGTATACAAATCCAGTCGAAGAAAAAGCTTCGGGAGTTTCGCAGCGTTTAATTTGGCCAGGTGCAGTTATCAGTTTTAAAGGAAGAACTCTTCCTCTTCAGTTACTTAAAAGTCAGACGTATGCGAACGAAGAAGAGCTGATAAACCGTTCGGTGAACGACCTCGAATACGAGATGACCAACACCATCCGTAAGTTGAAGACGATCATCAAACCACGTATTTGTTTTGTGGAAGGGCATGGCGAACTTGACTCGCTCGACACCAAAGACATTACACTTTCGCTGGAAGAATATTACGCCGTCGATCGTAAACGCCTCGACAGCAACCTCACCAGCTTGGTGGCACGCACCGAAAAAGGCGATACGGTAAGATTTATTCCTCGTTACAAAGCCATCATCATTGCGGCTCCCGATTCTGCATTTTCAGAAAAAGATAAATTCATCATCGACCAATACGTCATGCGCGGCGGAAAAGTGCTTTGGCTGCTCAATCAGGTGGACGCATCGATGGATAGCTTGAGCGTGTATAGTAATAAGTTTGTATATCCGATAAACCTCAACCTCGAAGATCAGTTGTTTCGCTATGGTGTTCGTGTAAATCCTGATTTGGTTGCCGATTTGCGCGCATCGGTTATTCCGGTTGTTGCAGGCATGGTGGGCAACCAACCTCGCTTTGTGCCCAAACGTTGGCCGTATTTTCCATTGAGTTTACCAAGCACCAAGCATCCGGTTGTAAATAATCTGAATGCTATCCGTTTCGAATTTGCCAGTACAGTCGATACAGTCGGTGCACCAGAAATTAAGAAAACGGTGCTCTTGGGTAGCTCGAAACGTTCTCGATTGTTGGCAACACCTGCGCGTATTTCTTTGAACATTCTGCGCGAAACACCCGATCCTCGTATGTACGATAAATCGGGATTGCCTTTTGCTGTATTGCTAGAAGGAAATTTCACCTCGAACTTCCGAAATCGCATTTCCCCAAAAATCCTCAATTCAGATCAAATTGGATTCCTCGAGGCATGTGCGAAACCAAGCGCCATGATTGTGGTGGGCGATGGCGATATCATTAAAAATAGCTATTCGAAAGCAACCGGACGCATGGCGCCTTTGGGTTATGATCGCTATACAGGCGAGCTCTTTGGCAACAAAGACTTCTTGCTCAATTGTGTGAATTACCTCTGCGATGATTCTGGGTTAATTTCGGTGCGAGCTCGTGAAGTGAAATTGCGCATGCTCGATGAAACACTTATTAAATCGTCGCGCACATCTATTCAAGTAAAGAATGTTGTTATTCCCATTATCATCATAATTCTTGTCGGTATTCTATTGTCGTATCTACGGAAACGTAAATTTGGAAAAGGATAAGTTTGTAGATCTATGAAATCGAATCGTTTATTAATTATTGGAATTGCATTATTAGCAATTGTTGTGGCGTATCTTCTCATCAATAACGGACGCAATACACGTGGTGGAGATTTAAAGAATTTCACAGTGGAAGACACCGCTTCGGTCGATAAAATTTTCATTGCCGATAAGCAAAATCACAAAACACTTTTAGAACGAAAAGGACCTTCGTTGTGGATTGTAGATGGAAAATATCCCGTTCGCCAGGATGGAATAAAAATGCTGCTTGAAACATTGAACAAGATGGTTGTTCGCACACCCGTTGCAAAATCGATGGAACAGAAAGTATTGAAAGACCTTTCGGGCCCGGTACAAAAAAAGTTGGAGATTTATCAGAACGGGAAGCTAAGCAAGGTGTTTTACATGGCTGCAGAAACGCCCGATAAATTGGCGACTTACATGCTTATTGATGGTTCCGATTCGCCTTACGAAGTTCATATTCCCGGACATCGTGGGTTTCTGCAATCGCGTTTTATTTCGGATGGTCGTTTATGGCGCGATCCAGTAATTTTTCGATACGATTACCGAGATATGCGCTCTGTTGAAGTGAACTACCCAGCCGATCCTCAACAAAGTTACACGGTGAAGTACGATGGTAAAAAAACATCACTTTTTCATCGGGGAAGCCTCGTTCAAGATCCCAATCTTGATTCTTTAAAGGCGTTCGAATATTTAAATAGCTTCCGAAATATTGGGTACGAGTTTGAAGTGGTTGAAACATTTTCTAAATCCATCAAAGATTCAGTTCTTGCCTCTACTCCTTTTATTGAAGTAACGGTGATTGATAAAAATGGAGATCGCAATCAAGTAAAAGGATATCGCCGTCCGGCAAATTTAACATCCTATGTTCCCGACCAAGAAATGCAAGCGTTTGACACAGATCGATTGTATGCCCTTGTTGGAAAAGAAAAAACATTTGTTTTGGTTCAATACTATCAATTCGACAAAGTAATAAAACCAGCTGTTTGGTTTTTACGAAGATAAATGCACCGAAATTTCTTTCGTTTATTATTCATAAATGCTTGAAGATTTATCCATCAATCTTCTATCTTTACCTCCCTTAAATTAACAAATCAATGAAATTTATTATCTCTAGTAGTATCCTACTTAAACAACTTCAAGCAATTTCTGGTGTATTGAGCACCAATAGCAGTTTGCCCATTTTGGAAGATTTTCTGTTTGAAATTTCGGAAGGAGAGTTGAAAATTTTTGCTTCGGACTTAGACAATACCATCAGCACAACATTCAAGGCCGATGCTGCAGAACCTGGTCGTGTTGCCATTCCTGCTAAAATGCTTCTCGAAACCTTAAAGAGCTTCCCTGAGCAGCCACTTACGTTTCTTATTAATAGCGAGAATTTCGGAATTGAAATCGCTTCCGGATACGGAAAATACAAACTCAATGGTCACGATCCTGAAGAGTTTCCGCGCATTCCGGAAATTGAAGATGGAGCGGGTATTAATTTAGATGCTTCTATTTTATTCAGTGGAATCAACAAAACAATTTTCGCAACGGGTAACGACGATTTACGTCCTGTTATGTCGGGTGTTTTTATGCAAATTGGGCCAGAACATATGACCATGGTAGCTACCGATTCGCATCGTTTGGTTCGTTACCGCCGTTTGGATGTTCGTTCCGAAGAAGAGTCTTCATTCATCCTTCCTAAAAAACCACTCAACCTGTTGAAGAGTTTATTGGGTTATGTGAATGGAGAAGTTGCTATTAAGATAAGCGATAAAAATGCGTCTTTCTCTTTCGATCATATCAATTTGGTTTGTCGCCTAATTGATGGTCGTTACCCTAATTACGAAGCTGTTATTCCGAAAGAAAATCCTTTCCGTTTAACTATGTCGCGTCAAGATTTGATGAATTCCATTCGTCGTGTGGCTATTTTCTCTAGTCGCAGTACCAATCAGGTAAAACTGAATATTCAAGGAAGCGAACTTCAACTTACCGCTGAAGATTTAGATTACTCCAATTCGGCAAGTGAGCGCCTTACATGTAATTACGAGGGCGAGGATATGGAAATTGCATTCAACTCTAAATTCATTACAGAGATGTTGAGTAACTTAGATACAGATCAAATAAACCTCAACATGAGCGCTCCAAACCGAGCAGGTATTTTATTACCCGATTCAGAATCGGCTGATAAAGACGAGGACTTGTTGATGCTAGTTATGCCGGTTATGGTTAACAACTAATAATTTTAAAGGCTGATTTTTCAGCCTTTTTCTTTCAACAGAATTACTATGAACTCACACGAAATAGACTACCGCATTATTGGCTCCGAGATGCAATGCGTAGAAATAGAACTCGACCCACAAGAGGCCGTTGTTGCAGAAGCCGGATCCTTTATGATGATGGATCAGGGCATTAAAATGGAAACCATTTTTGGCGACGGTCGTGCCCAAGAACAAAGTTTTTTTGGCAAATTGATGACCGCTGGCAAACGCGTTTTAACAGGTGAAAGTTTGTTCATGACCGCTTACACCAATATTGGACAAGGCAAGCAGCAAGTAACCTTTGCAGCACCTTATCCGGGCAAAATTATCCCGCTCGATTTGACCTTGTTTCAAGGCAAAGTGATTTGTCAGAAAGATGCGTTTCTCTGCGCAGCAAAAGGTGTTTCGATAGGTATTGAATTTCAGAAGCGCTTGGGAACAGGACTTTTTGGAGGAGAAGGATTTATCATGCAAAAACTCGAAGGCGATGGATGGGCTTTTGTGCATTCTTGCGGAACCATCATTGAACGCGAATTAAAACCCGGCGAAATTCTTCGCATCGATACCGGCTGTATTGTAGCATTTACGCAAAATGTAGACTACGACATTCAGTTTGTAGGTGGAATAAAAAACACACTCTTTGGTGGCGAAGGAGTATTTTTCGCTCAACTCACTGGACCAGGAAAAGTGTGGATTCAATCTTTACCATTTAGCCGTTTGGCAGGAAGAGTGCTTCGTTATGCACCCGGAATTGGACGCGGAGGAAAAGAAGAAGGCTCTTTACTTGGAGGATTAGGCGGTTTATTGGATGGCGATAATTCGTAGGAGATTTGCTTTTTATTAATTGAAACATCCTTGTGTGTCATTGCTTAACTAATTCAAAACAATCAATATAATAGCGACTCATAAAATAGATGAATTAACATTCGATAAAAACACGCTACTGTTGAGAGTTGATGGAAAATTATACAGAATTCCAATTGATTTGGCCTCATCTAAACTTGCCAATGCTAATGATATTGAAAGAAATTTATTCAAAGTTTCTCCCTCTGGATATGGAGTTCATTGGGCATTAATTGATGAAGATTTATCAATCGATTTTTTATTGAAGCAGGCAATATAAATAACGGTTTATAAAAACCAGTTTCCTGTGTCTAGGATTCATGATGAATATAGCTTTATTGATGATATTGAAGAATAACATTTAGGAATAGAAATTAACGATCAGATTATATCACTATAATTAGTGATTGACTTATTCGTTTTGAGCATCTTTCTTTGTAAGAAAAAAGAAATGTCTAAATCCACACCCCTAATAATTATTCTATTATTTCTTCTTAATACTGGAATTGCACAAATCACTGTCGATTGGCAAAGAACCAATGGAACAACTCAAGCTGATGCGGCAGATTTTCCAACTTGCTCGGTTTCCGATAATACAGGCAATACCTATATCAGTGGAAGGACTTCAATAAATTCAGATTTGTTTTTAATGAAAGTATCTAGCAGCGGTCAACTTCTTTGGCAAAAAAGTTTTGATGTTGAGCAGACTAATAGCGGTGATTATTACTCTAGAATAACGCTAGACAATCAGCAAAATGTTATTCTAGCTTCTCCTGATTGGTATAATGCTGGCCTTTTTATTTCAAAAGTTTCATCAACAGGAAGCATCATTTGGACGGACACTTTGAACCCGGGAACTTATTACACGGTTAAAAAAGTAATTACTGACAACAACAATAATATATTCATCGGTGGTGAAGCTAATGGAGATATTGTTTTTATTAAATACAATCAGAATGGCGCCCTACAGTATAATCTGAATATTGATGGGGGACTTTCCATTACCGATAATTTATGCAACATTTCACTCGACTCCAACAATGATATCATTCTCAGTGCAAACAGAGGCTCTATCCCCGGTGATAATTGCGCTATTGTTTTTAAATATGGTACAAACGGAAATCAAATTTGGAATACCGTTATTACACATGCTAATACAACTCAAATAAATCTAAATGACCATACCATTTTAAATAATGAAATAGTTGTTTGTGGTACATTTTATAACACTGTTGATTCTTATAGAGGTTTTTTAACAAAGCTGAGTGCTACAGGTGTTCAGAGCAGTGTTGCGGTAGATCCACAAATTTCATCTGCTTACAGCTTAGTATCTGTGCTGGGCAATGAACTGGTTGTAGGTGTAAACGATGCACAAGGATTTAACACAGTAAGTACAAGTGTAAAGCGTTTCACCGCAGCGCTTTCAGAAGTTTGGAATGAAGTATTGCCTATAGGAGGAAAGATTTATCAATTGGCAACAAATCAAAATGCTGATGTCTTTATTTTTAGCGAACGTGGTAATTTTCCTAACGTTTATAATACTGTTCACAAATACACTGGGGAAGGAAATTTGGCATGGGGCTTCGAAAACGACAGCAGCACCTATTTAGGTCGCAGCGAATTTATCAGTTTTAGTTCAAATGGAAATGTTCGTTTAACAGCACCTTACTATCACAGCAATGAACCCTACAATGACAACACAGACATTAAGTTGTTTGACTTGAACAGCAGCTTTGGACAATTAAATTGGACGTATCAATACGATGGAGCAGTTTTGAGTGAGGACAAAGCAAATTTAATGACCAAAGACAGTCAAGGCAATATGTTTATAGCTGGAACATTCGAAGCTGGATTAACAAATAATGCAGTAGGAGTTGCAAAATATAACAGCACAGGTAATTTACTTTGGATAAAGAAGTTCGATTTTAGTGTCGGGTCAAATAAAAATGACGAGCCACTTAGTATTACATGCGATGCTCAAGACAATCTTATCGTTGCTGGATATACTACAAATACAAATCGCGATTTCTTGCTTTTAAAATTAAATCCATCAGGTGATGTGGTTTGGCAAAAAATATTCAATGGTTCGGGTAATAATACCGACCAGTTCAATTCTGTGGTAACAGATGCCGCATCAAATATTTATGTAGCAGGATTATCGTCAAGAGATTTTGGAGTTGATGGTATTTTGTATGTTCACCAAATTTATAAATACTCTTCCAGTGGAGTTGAGCTTTGGGAGAACTGGGATTATTCAACCCCCACAGGAACTGAAAAAATCATACTTAGCCCTTCGCAATTAATGGTATACGTTGCTTGCGAATACTATGGTAGTTCCAGCAATCCAAGCGATTTGGGTGTTTTTAAACTCCAGGCCAATAACGGAACATACCTGACATGGGCAAGTTACAGCGGAACGAGTAATAATAGTAACGATAAGATTAAAGGCATTGCTGTGGATAGTTTAGAGAATATCTATCTCAATGGGAATGTCAATAGTTCTGGGTTTAAGGTTGCTGTCATTAAATACAATAGCACATTAACTGAAGTATGGGATAATATTGTGTTTTCTGGTTCGGGTACTGGAAATAAATTTTACCAAGACCAAAACCAGGACCTATTGGTTACTGTTGGAACGATAGCTTCAGATAGTGTTTCTATGATTAAGTATAATAAAAATGGTTCTATTATCTGGACTAAAAAATTACTGGGAAGCAATAACAGCGGAATCAAAAACACAATTGTAAGGCAATTGAACGATGTAATGTATGCTGTTGTAGCAGAGCTTGATAACGATGCTGGTTTGTATTTGAATAATGTATTTATTATGGATACGTCTGGAAATGTTTTAACTCAATTCATCGCAAACAATACTGAATCACACACCCTTAGAGACATACAAACTAATGGTAATGAAATTTATACTTGTGGCTTTTTTAACGAACGAACGAACATATACACCCTTACATCAAATTATTTTATAGATAAGTATACCATCAATGTTGATAATATACAAAATCAAGCACCCACCATATCTGCTATTCAAAATTCAAATGTTTGTAACAACATTGTTACGTTTACCATACCATTTACGGTATCTGATGAGAACATTGGTTTACTTAATTTGATAGCAAGCTCTTCAAATGAAAATGTAATTCCTAATAATGCACTAACCATTTCAGGAACTGGTAATCAACAAACGTTGACAATTTCAATTCTCAGTTCCAATACTGGACAAACAACTATTAGCATAGCAGTCATTGATGAATTAGGTTTAAATGTGAGTACTTCATTTTCAATTTTGCTTGAATTATGTTTGAGTAATGAAAATTTGAATTCCGATTTAATTGCAGTATATCCCAATCCAGCAAGTGATCAGCTCACAGTAAACCTTGGAAATCCAATGCCAAATTCGAGTATTCAAATAATTAATGTTTTAGGGCAATTGCAAAAAGAGCAATTAATAAATAGCAACAACGAAATTATTGAGGTTCACGATTTAGTTTCCGGAACGTATAATCTACTAATTAAAACAGATGGGAATATTGTTTCAAGGAAACTCATTCAAGTAATTCATTAAAAATTCTAAACGCTTCTAAAACAAACTTGTAATTCCGAAATGCAATTTGCGGAACGAAATTCTATGGGATTGCCGAATTGCTTTCCTAGTGCATAGGAGATGGAGAATATTCCGGCTTTGGTTTCAAAACTCATCCCCGCTCCGAAGCCAAAAGGACGATCTACAATATCAGTAATAAATGGCTTCCGATATATCTTTTATCTTATTAATTATTAGACGATTATGTCCCCATGGAATTTGTGCCACAAGCTGTGGCACAAATTCATACTGTTGATTATAAAACTCAAACCATTGCTTAATAGCATAAAGATTCCTTCTTGAGAATCCTTTCATTTCGGGAAAGTCCTTTGCTAGATCTACCGAAATCTGTTCAATAACGCCTGATCCCCAATTAGAGATGAGTGACTTCTTAGAAATTTCTTTACCTATTTCCCAATAAAGTTCAATTAGCTGTGTATTGACTGTGACGGCAATTTTATTCTTGGCTGAAGAAATCTTCGCTTTTAGAGACTCAATCCAGTTTTTGTAATCATTCAGGTTTATACTGTCGTTCATAAAGCTAAGATTAGAAAATCTAAATTCATTGTGGCTCGGGAGTAAAAATAGGCTACTAAAACAAACTTGTAATTCCGAAGTGCACTTTTGCTGAACGGAATTCTATGGGATTGCCGAATTGCTTTCCTAGTGCATAGGAGATGGAAAAGATTCCGGCTTTGGTTTCAAAACTCATCCCTGCTCCGAAGCCAAAGGGACGATCTACAACGTTGCGATTAACTGCTTTGTTCTCGTAATAAGCACCATTGAAAAATGCGAACAAGAAGGAATTCTCTTCGAGCAAATAACGGTATTCCAGATTCACAATTGAGAATGTGGAAGCGAAAATTGATTCCTCGTTGAAACCCCGTAATGTGTTATTCCCACCAATTCGGAAGAGTTCATTTTCGAATACATTGGCTCCATTGATTGAACTCGCAAGAATTCCCAAATTCATGGTCGAACGATTTCGAATTGGGAAAAAGAAATCAGCATCAATGTGACCGTTGTATTGAATTGAACGCAATGTGAGTTTGTCGTAAAGCGATTCATTCAATGCAGGATTTTTCTCGATGTTACGAGTTCCTGTCCCCAACCTTGCTAAAAGCCGAATTCCTTTCCGAGGATTTAATCGGTAATCGAGTCGTGTAAAACTCAGTTCCAACCCATACAAGCTCGAGCGTATATCCGCATAATCGGGCAGTTCAATTATATTAACTAATGCCTTCGTTGATAAAAGCGAGGAGGTTTTATTTTCATAAAACACTTTCAGGTAATCGGTTCCACGCATAAGATATTGGACACCCAAATTTTGCTGTAAATTGAGAAAGCTGGTGTCACGTTTATACAATCCAAACGCCGCCTCAACTCCAATGCGTGTGTCGAACAAAAATGGCCAACCAAGCTTGATATTTAAACTTTGAGTTGCTTGTTGTAAGCGGCGCCATTCAGCATCGATTAGCTCTCCCCTACCCAAACTATTCTTCAGTTTTAAATTGGCTTCACCGGTTAAAAGTAATTTTCCAGTACCATCGGTATTCGGAAGAAATCCAACAATGCCATTGAAACTGCTGGCCTTTTTATCGTTGAGATACAATCTGATTAATGTAGAATTCTCCAAAAGAAAAACATCTGCAGGGCGTGTTTCTGTGAGAAAAGGTAATTCCTTCATTCGAGTAGAAATCTGCCTTATCACCGATTCATTGTACACATCACCTGGCCGAATTCCAATGTAATTGTAAAGATATCGTGAGGTTATTCGGGCTGTCCCTCTCAAATTCACACTATCGATATGAAATAAATCGCCGGGTGTGATGCGTAAACCAGCTTCAATGATTGGACTGCTGGTGTTTAAACTATCCAATTTCAAACTAGCAAAAGGGTATCCGTTGTTTTCATAATGCGCAATTATTTTACGCATCATTCCCTTGGTTTGAGAATAACGAAATGGACGTTTTTGAAACATGCGTTCACGAAAACCACTACTACTTAAAGCTTGTTCATCGATATTGATTGAATACAACTTCGACCAAGAGTAGGCATCTCCTACATGCAGAGTTGCAAATAAGGTATCCTGTTGTTTAATTTGACTATCAACACTTGCCGTTAAATAACCTTCTTCTTGCAATGAATTCAAAAAGTCGGAAAGCGATTTAGCTCTTCCTGTTTCGGAGGTATACGTTGATTTAGGTAGCGCCTTGGGAATTTTCTTCCCTGAATTCTCTACTATTTTTAAATAGAATTGCTGTGCATGCAAGTGCACTGTCAATAAGCAGAAAAAAAGAATCCGAAAACCCATATCAAGGTAAACTCCAGTCGATGGGTGTTAAACCTTGATCGAGCAAAATCTTATTGGTATGACTAAAATGTCGGCAGCCGAAAAATCCGTTATACGCTGAAAGTGGAGAAGGATGTGCTGCTTTTAAGACAAAATGTTTAGAAGTGTCGATGAGCTTCTCTTTGAGTTGAGCGGGTCTTCCCCAAAGCAAAAATACGAGTCCTTTGCGCTTTTCAGATAATGACCGAATTGCCTGATCAGTGAACGTTTCCCAACCTTTCCCCTGATGAGAAGCTGGTGATGATTCCCGAACAGTAAGTGTTGTATTGAGCAACAATACTCCTTGATTTGCCCAACGAGTTAGATCACCTTCACGACCCACTTCAACAGCAAGGTCCGATTTAATTTCTTTGAAAATATTACCCAAAGACGGCGGTGATTTTACACCAGGCGAAACCGAAAAACAAAGTCCGTTCGCTTGCCCGGGTCCGTGATATGGATCTTGTCCAACGATAACCACTTTTACTTTATTGAATGGTGTATGATTGAATGCAGAAAAAATCTGACTCCCCGGAGGATAGATGGTTTGTTCGGCTTGTTCTTTGAGCAAGAATTCCTTGAGTGTTGCGAAATAAGGTTGTTGAAATTCATCGCCCAAGGCAATTTTCCAACTCTCTTCAATACGTGGCTCAACACGGGTGCTTGACATAATCTGGAATTTATACAAACATACGGATTCGGTAAATGAATATGAATGAACAAAAATCAAGATGTGTATAATTGATCTTTTATTTTGTGCTGATGAGAGATCAAAGCATCAATTAAAAAAATTAAAAATCACTAAGGAACATTAGTTAGGAAAGTATAATTGCTTACTTTTACGGCGAATTATAATAAAATGAACCGACCCATAATATTCATCTTAGCTGCTTTATTTATTGGAGCATCTTTAGTTTCATGCAGAACAAAGAAAGTAGACTGCCCTGCATACGGTAAGCAAGTCGAACGTTCTACTTCCAAAACAGCTTAATGATTGAATGGCTTTCCTTGGAGAAGGAGCAGCAGTTGGATGAAATCGTTCAATTATCACACGATGTTCAAGTATATGCCGTTGCTATTTTCAAACATAGTACACGATGCTCCATCAGTTCAATGGCAAAAAATCGTCTCGAACGAAGTTGGAATCCAGGCAATAAAAACATACCCGTTTATTTTCTCGACCTTATATCATTCCGACAACTAAGTAATGAGATTGCCATCAAGTTTGATTTGATTCATGAATCGCCACAGCTTTTGCTTATTCAGAAAGGCGAATTGAAACTTCATGCATCACATTCTGCTATATCAGCAGCAATCATCGAAGAACTTTAATTTAAAACTCGAACGAAATCGCTTGAATAATATCGGGATGGAGACTTAATCCAACCGGACAAGTTAGCGCAGCTCGTTCTAGAATTTTCTTTTGATGATCGTTTAATGATTTATCAAATCCCCAAAATCGAATTTCAATTTTTTCTATTCTCCGGGGAGAGGCGGACATAAATTTTGTAACCTCTGCTTCGATTCCTTCAAAAGGAATTTCATGCGCATTAGATGCAATTCCCATTAATGTGAGCATGCAAGCCGACATAGCCGCACACACCGAATCGGTTGGAGAAAATGCCTCACCTTTTCCTTGGTTGTCAATGGGAGCATCTGTAATGAGAATGGAACCGGATGCAAGATGCGTTTGTTCGGTTCGTAAATTTCCAAGATATCGTGAATGAATAGTTGGCATAGTTAACGTTGGATTGATTCTATTGTATCTTTGTCGAGATGGCTCAAACATACCAAATTCCAACTTGCTATAGAACATTTCGATTGGAAATGTTATTGGCCTTGTTGTTTGTATGTTTCACAAGCGCCCAAAATTTATCTGCACAGATTGTTGCAAACGTTGACGAAACGGGGATTCTTTATTCCAAAGTCAGTCATTCGGGATTTATGCTTCATAGCAGCGGTTTAGGCATCAATTATAGAAAAGGAAAGCATCTTACGGGATATAGTTATTTATTGAAAGATTTTGCATTACTCACCATGCGACATCCCAAAGAAGTAAAGACAATCAATCCATACAGCGACAATAACGGAGGATTTATTTATGGAAAACTCAATTCACTTATAATAGCTCGAACTGGAATTGGTAAGCAGAAAACCATAAATGCTCGCGGCGATCGTGGTGGTGTAGAATTCTCTTATGGGTTTTATGGAGGAGCATCTTGGGGAATGGCAAAACCTGTTTATTTAACCATTTACAATTTCGATGATTTTAAAGGTGTAACTGAAAGTGTTGAGCTCTATAATCCGGACATCCACTTTCCCGACAACATTTCGGGCCGAGCATCGTTCTTTAAAGGCATGAGTAAATCGCGCATTTATCCGGGTTTGTATGGAAGCATTCTTTTAAACTTTGAATTTGGAAGAGAACAAGAGAGGCTCCGAATGATTGAAACCGGGATCAGCGTAGATGCTTTTGCGAAGCCCATTCCGATGATGGCATTTAACAAAAACAACAATTTTTTTCTTACCTTTTTTATCCGAATATTAGTCGGAAAGCAATGGAATCAATCATGAGCGAAAGTAAACATTCAGATCTCGAAACATTATTGACACGCAAAAAGAAGCCCGATTGGTTGCGCGTAAAATTACCTACAGGTCCCGAATATGCTCAGGTTCGTAAATTGGTTGATGAGCATAAGTTACACACCATTTGTGAAAGTGGAAATTGCCCAAACATGGGCGAATGCTGGGGAGCAGGAACAGCAACCTTCATGATTTTAGGAAATGTGTGTACCCGCTCCTGCGGATTTTGTGCTGTTGCAACCGGAATGCCGAGTGCCGTAGATTGGCAAGAACCCGCGCGTGTTGCCAACTCCGTGAAACTCATGAGTGTGAAACATGCGGTTATTACCTCGGTAGATCGTGACGATTTAAAAGATGGCGGTTCCATTATTTGGGTAGAAACTATTCAGGCCATTCGCGACGCAAGTCCTGACACCACACTCGAAACACTCATTCCCGACTTTATGGGTAAGTGGGAAAACCTTCAACGCATCATCGATATTCGCCCCGAAATTGTTTCGCATAACTTAGAAACTGTTCGCCGACTTACACGCCAAGTGCGCATTCAGGCCCAATTCGATCGTAGCTTAGAAGTGCTTCGACGTTTGAAAGAAGGAGGTTGTAAAACCAAATCTGGTGTTATGCTTGGCTTGGGAGAAACGGAGCAAGAAATTTATGAGACCATTGAAGAACTGGCTGCAAACAAGGTAGATATTTTGACATTGGGGCAGTACCTTCAACCTACACCTAAGCATTTGCCTGTTTTTGAATTTGTGACTCCCGATAACTTCGCCAAATACAAAGAATTTGCTTTGGAAAAAGGATTTCGGTATGTAGAAAGTGGTCCATTGGTTCGTTCATCGTACCATGCAGAAAAGCACCTATTCTAAAATTCGATTAACAGAATCGAAATAATCTCTTCGTTCTAATTCATTTATCACAACGATTTTGAATTGTTAATAAATATTTAACAATCAGAAGCAGAAAATTCTTGCGTGTTAAATTTACTTAGTGTAGGTTTGACACTTATTATTATTTCTCATAGAGATCATGTCAAAGATACGGGTAGCAATAAATGGGTTTGGACGCATTGGGCGTATTAGCTTTAGAGCGATCCTTCAAAAATCGAATATCGAAGTGGTTGCAATAAATGACTTGACGGATGTTGGAACATTGGCTCATTTATTAAAATACGATTCCGTTCACGGTGGACTGGGAACAGATGTTTCTGTTCATGAGAATGTGATTGAAGCAGGCGGTCATTCGATGCAGGTTTTTGCAGAAAGAGACCCCGCCAATCTTCCTTGGAAATCCTTGAATGTTGATGTTGTGATTGAGTCGACTGGATTTTTTCTTGATAAAGAATCCGCAGGGAAACACTTGCAAGCCGGTGCTAAAAAAGTAATTATATCTGCACCAGCTAAAGGTGATGTTGAAACGATTGTATTGGGCGTGAATGATGAGATATTGAATAATAATAGCAGCATACTTTCAAATGCTTCTTGCACAACCAATTGTGCCGCACCTATGGTGAAAATTTTGGATGATGCATTTGGCGTTGAATCAGGATTATTAACGACCATTCATGCATATACAGGCGATCAGCGTCTGGTTGATGCGCCTCATAGCGATTTACGCCGTTCACGTTCGGCAGCATTATCCATCATCCCTACAAGTACCGGAGCTGCAAAAGCCATCGCTTTGATTCTTCCTCACTTGAATGGAAAACTCGATGGATTGGCCATGCGCGTTCCTGTGCCTGCAGGATCGATGACCGATTTAACAATACAATTGAAAACAGAAGCTAGCATAGAACAAATAAATGCTGCATTTAAAAAAGCGGCAGAAACAACGATGAAAGGTATCTTGGAATATACCGAAGACCCAATCGTATCTGCCGACATTGTTGGAAATCCACATTCCTGTATTCTTGATGCGGGGCTCACCATGGTGATGGGTCAAACCGTGAAAGTGGTTGGATGGTACGATAATGAAACCGGTTACTCAAGCCGGATTGCCGATTTGATTGAGCGAATGGCGGTTTAACCTGCCTAGCAAATTGGCCTTCATGTTGAACCTGTACTGCATATATAGGTTATTTTGATTTTGGGAAACGGAGATCCTGGTGGCATTGCTAACCAGGATTTTCGATTTAATAAAAGCCCTTTCAATTTGCTTAGGTTTCTTTTAACTTCGTGCGTTTATGACGACACTCTCTTCTACCGAAAAAATTGATGTTGCCAATATTGGATTAATGCTCCTTTCCTGCTTATTGGCGTTTGTTATCCCATTCGAACTGTTTCTATTTTCATACGCAGTTATGGGTCCCTTGCATTACCTTACTGAAATTGGATGGCTTCATAAGAAAGGATATTTCACCACTGGCAAGTACGACTATATCTTCTTAGGTGTTTTAAGCATACTCATTACGCTGGGCTACCTTGGAATTTCTAAGGATGTTGCGCCATTTGCAACAGGACTGGTGTATCTGTCATTTTTGATGGCCTTGGTCATGGTATTTATAAAAGACAATACACTGAAAGTAATAAGTGGAATTCTAATTCTTTTCTCCACCTTAATCATTAGTGAACATCGATTTTACGAAGCGTTTTTCGCCGTTTACCTTCCAACTATTATTCATGTATTTTGTTTTACTGGGTTATTTATCTTACTTGGAGCATTAAAAAATAAAAGCATTTTGGGAATTTTGTCGCTTCTTGTTTTCGCAGGATGTGCCAGTAGTTTCTTTTTAATTCCAGCCGATTTATCATCGCTTGCACCAATTGATTACCTCCAAAAAAGTTTTGTTGGTTTTATGGAATTGAACCGTCAATTAATTAACACTCTTGGTTTAGATCAATTAAAAACATTTTCAAATGAATCGTTGGCCGAAAACACGCGAGTGATATTTGGTACTCAGGCAGGTTTTATGGTGATGCGATTTATTGCTTTTGCATACACGTATCATTACCTCAACTGGTTTTCGAAAACATCCGTTATTCAATGGCATAAAGTGCCTCGTAAAACCTTAAGTATTGTGATTGCAATCTGGATTATTTCAGTAGCAATTTATGCATATGATTTTATGTTGGGCTTGAAGTGGTTATTTTTATTGAGTTTCCTTCATGTTCTTCTCGAGTTTCCATTAAATTACCGAAGTGTTATAGGTATTGGTCAAGAAATTTCAGGACTATTCGGGAAGCGTGAAACGAGCAAAATTAACTCAAAGTAGATGCGTATTATTTTTCTAGGAACACCAGACTTTGCCGTTCCTGCATTGGAAGCCATTGTTATTAATGGATTTGATGTTGTTGCTGTTGTAACCGCACCCGACCGACCTGCAGGAAGAGGCTTGCAAATGCGATCTTCTCCGGTTAAAGAATGCGCATTAAAGCATAGCATCCCTGTTTTACAACCCGAAAAACTCCGCGATGAGGAATTTCTTAAACACCTAAAATCATACAATGCCAATTTACAGGTAGTTGTTGCCTTTAGAATGCTCCCCGAAATAGTTTGGAATATGCCTAAGCTAGGAACATGGAATTTACATGCGTCATTACTACCAAATTACCGCGGTGCTGCTCCAATAAATCATGCTGTAATTAATGGGGAAACGGAAACTGGATTGAGTACGTTCAAACTTGTTCAAGCAATTGACCAAGGTGCTATTGCACATCAGGTTATATTAAAGATTGGAGAAAACGAAACTGCTGGAGAACTTCACGACCGAATGATGGTTGAGGGATCCCATTTGATGGTTAAAACACTCAAGCAAATCGATGAAGAGACAATTGTACTAAAAGAACAAGATGCATTCAACCTTCTTGAAGTAAAAGAAGCGCCTAAGTTAACAAGTGCATTTTGTCAAGTTAATTTCTCCTATACCGCTGCCAACGTTCATAATCACATCCGAGGACTTAGCCCATTCCCCGGTGCTCATTGCATTTTAGTGAACGGTTTAGAACGCATTCCTATTAAACTATACAGAACCATTCTTTCCGACTTACCACTAGCTGATTCTATTCTGGGCATCGTTCACATTCAAGATGAACATATATATGTATGCTGCAATGATGCATGGCTTGAGATTTTGGAATTGCAGTTGGCTGGAAAAAAACGAATGGGGGCCAGTGATTTTGTAAAAGGATTCAGAAGTAGCGGACAAATTCGAATGGAATAAAAATTAAACCCGTGTTTCAAATAAAAATGACTTTAAGAATGCCCCATTTATAAGGGTTTTGAGCATGAGTTATTAACAAAACGCTACATTTATCAACAAAATCAAGGGTTTCAGGGGCTTGCCTATTGCGTAGGTTATAAATTCCAATAAATTTGCTTTTAGAGAACAATAAAATATTTGTAAATCACTCAAAACCAAAACATCATGAACAAAGCAGAACTAATTGACGCGATTGCTTCGCACGCAGAACTTTCTAAAGTAGATGCTAAAAAAGCATTAGATGCATTTATTGAAGCTACAACTGGAGCTCTTAAAAAAGGAGATCGCGTAGCACTAGTAGGTTTCGGATCTTTCTCTATCTCTGCTCGCGCAGCTCGTAAAGGACGTAATCCACAAACTGGTAAAGAAATTAAAATCGCTGCTAAAAAAGTGGTTAAATTCAAAGCTGGTACAGAACTTTCTGGAAAAGTAAAATAATTTACTACCTAATTAAACGCTTTAAAAACCCTCCAATTGGAGGGTTTTTTATTTTTAGATAATCAATAGATAATGAATAAGTCAGAAAAAATAGCACAGTTCGACCCCAATGGACCGGGGCAATTAGGTAGCAACCTTTTTGGTTTGCCATTCGATGCTGAGGAGTCGGAAATTGTTATTATTCCTGTTCCATGGGAAGTTACCGTTAGCTATGCAGGCGGAACAGCAGATGGACCTTCTTCCATTTTGGAAGCAAGTCTGCAGGTTGATTTATTCGATGCAGATGCGCCTGAAGCTTGGAAATCAGGGATTCATTTATTGGAAGAGAACGCAGAAATTAAAGAACAGAGTTTAGTATTACGCGATCGCGCTGAGCAGCATATCGAATCACTTGCATCGGGAATTCAACAAGAACACGAAAATGAACTTTTAACCAGCATCGATCAGGCATGTGAAAACATGAATGCCTTTGTTGCTTCCGAATGTGAGAAATGGCTTAGTGCTGGAAAAATAGTGGGCTTGCTGGGAGGAGACCACAGCACACCACTTGGATTTATGCAGGCCTTATCCAATCACTATCCTTCTTTTGGCATATTGCAAATTGATGCGCACATGGATCTTCGCATTGCTTATGAAGGATTTACCTATTCGCATGCTTCTATTATGTATAACGCTCTCAAGATAAATCAAGTGAGCAAACTTGTTCAGGTTGGCATTCGTGATTATTGCGAGCAGGAAATTCAAGTAATGCGCAACGAAGGAAATCGTGTAAAAACGTATTTCGATGACCAACTAAAATTTGATGCTTATCAAGGAAAACTTTGGCACAATCAAGTTAACGAAATTATTGCGCAACTTCCTCAGCATGTATACGTGAGTTTCGATATTGATGGATTGGACCCGAAACTTTGTCCCAACACAGGAACACCAGTAGCTGGCGGATTGGAATACCATCAAGCAATTTATCTTCTCAATGCTTTGGCGAAGAGCGGAAAAGAGATTATTGGATTTGATTTGAATGAAGTTGCTCCCGGAGAAGACGAATGGGATGCCAATGTTGGAGCCCGTCTATTGTTTAAACTTTGCGTTTTTGCTGGGATTTCGAAAGGACTTTTTTCAGCTGCTCGATAATTCAGGGTGCAAGTCTGGAACGATCCCAATTGCCTTCTGAAAGTGTATAACAAATTCGGTCGTGCAGTCGGTTTTCGCGACCTTGCCAAAATTCCATGTAATCGGGGTGTAAAACATATCCTCCCCAATGTGGTGGACGAGGAACATCTTTGCCTTCGAAAAGCGAAGTATAATGCAATTCATTTTCTTCTAATTCATTTCGAGATTGAATTGTTTTACTTTGAGGCGAAGACCATGCTCCAATTTGACTTCCTCTTGGCCGTTTTGCAAAATAGCTATCTGAAACCTGTTCATCAATCTTTCTCAAAACACCTTCAATTCGAACTTGTCGCTCGAGTTCTGGCCAGAAAAATGTAGCGCTACCAGAAGGATTTATTTCGATTTCGTTTCCTTTACGGCTAAGATAATTGGTATAAAAAACAATCCCATCATCTAAAATATCGCGTAATAAAACGATGCGCATTGATGGTCTATTTTGTTTATTGACTGTTGCCAACATCATAGCATTGGGCTCAATAAGCTTTGCATTTAATGATTCTTCAAACCAAACGCGGAATTGTTGAATTGGGTTATCAGAAGTTACTTGCTCATCCAACTTTTCCCTACTGTATTCCTTTCGCAACTCTAAAATTCTATCCAACATAATCAACATGAATTGAGCTGCAAAATTGAGGAAAATGTGAACACGAGTTTCATTTTAACTCATTTTTTTTAACCATCGATAGGATTTATTAAACGATTGAATTTTTCGGAAACATTAGCGAGTAACTTTATTTATTCAGCATCGTTCAAGAAGGAAATTGAATGCATCATGAATACAAATCAACAACTACCAGAAAAAGGAAAAGTAATGCTTTCCGAACCCTTTTTACAAGATTCACTTTTTCAACGATCGGTGGTGCTTTTAGCCGAAAATACAGAGAAAGGTGCAATGGGCTTTATATTAAACAAACCTGTTGGATATAAAATTAACGAACTAGTTCAAGAGTTTCCAGAGTTCGATAGCCCTGTATATTTTGGAGGTCCTGTTGATAGCAACTCGCTTTTCTTTATACATACCGTTCCCCATTTAATCGAAAGTGCATTCGAAATTGCTGATGGTATACATTACGGCGGCAACTATGAAAAACTCACTAAAATGGCCTCCATTGGGCTTATTCAACCCGATCAAGTTCGTTTTTTTGCAGGGTATTCAGGATGGGATTCTGGGCAGTTAAATTTTGAAATGGAAGAAGATTCTTGGTTAATATTTGACCGACCTGAAAAACTTTTACTTATGCAGCCCGAAAATTTATGGCGAGATATTCTTAAACATAGCAAAAGCAAACATGCTATCTGGTCGAATTACCCGGAAAATCCAAGGCTCAACTAAAAGGCAAATAGTTCGAAAAGGCTTCCATAATATTTCGCGAAACGTTGCTGAAATAACGGCGCTCTTTAAACGCGATAACCCATCTTACTCCTTGAATTGCATTGCTTAAAAAAACTTCCTCCGCACGATAAAAATCGTCGGTCAAAACAATAGCCTCATCCACTTGGTATTCATTTTCACGAAGCCATTTGATGAGGTTTTTTCGCATTACTCCGGGCAGGATACCTTCAGAGATTGGAGGAGTTAAAATGCGTTTGTTTGGCAAAACCAGAAAGAGATTGGAATTGGACGATTCGCAAATTCGACCATGTTCATTTAATATGATAGAATCGTCCCAATTGTTTTCGCGGGCATATCGAGCAGCCAAAACATATAACAATCCGTTCGAGGATTTAATTCCAGAGAGACTGTTAATTGGTTTTCTAATTTCAGAATACAGTCCCAAACGCAGACCCTTTTCATTTTTGATAAGTAAAGGATTGATCGCCTCGGCAGTAATTAAATAGCTGCAATTGTCGCTCGAAGGTTTATAAAATCCTCCCGCATCGCGAAAAACTGTTAAACGAATTCGTGCATCTAGCAATTCATTTTGTTTGCATAATTCGAGCATCAAATCACAAATCTGCAAAGGATTAAAAAACGTTGTATCGAGCCCAAGAGTGAACATGCCACTTACTAATCGCTCTAAATGGTCGTCAATATAAATTAATGTTCCATCTTGAAACCGAACACTTTCAAAAAGACCATCACCGTATAAGAAACTACGGTTTTCCGAACCCATGTTCCATGCGTCTTTTTCAAGAAATTGGCCGTTAAAACAAATGATTGGGCTCATTGTGGTAAACATTCAAGAAGTTGATCTAAAGAAGGATTCGCTGGCAATTGAAATCCTTTTACTCCTACACCTTCGGAGGCTTGAACATCACGCAATTTATCACCAATCATAAAGCATTGTTCTGGATCCAACTGAAAACGGGCAATGGCTTTTTCGATTAACAAACTTTTGGGCTTTCGGCAAAGGCATTCACCAAAATCGGGATGATGCGGACAATAATATATTTCGTCCAAATAAATACCATGGCCCGAAAGTTCTTCTTTTAAGAATGTATGACAGGCCTCAACCAATTCATGGTTATATAATCCTTTGGCAATTCCAGCCTGATTGGTAATGATGATGATTTTATACCCTTGAAGATTCACTTCGAAGAGAAATGGAATAAGTTCAGGTAAAATCTCAAACTCTTCGTAACGAAGAATATAATCGCCAAGTTCTTTGTTAACGATACCATCACGATCTAAAAACACCGCTTTATTCATAACCTAAAAAATACTTAGAATGTTTTGAATAAAATCCTGCGCAGCAGAAGGAATGAGAATTAGTGTGAATAGCATTCCAAAAAAACCACCCCACAAATGCGCATCGTGGTTAATGTTATCTGATTGACGATTGCCCATATACATGCTATACGCAACATACAAAGCAGCCCAAAGTATAGCTGGCAATGGCAAAATGCCATACAAGTAAATTTTCATAAAAGGTCCGAAAACAACACTTGAAAACATCACCGCCGACACAGCTCCTGATGCACCAACAGCATTATACCAATGATCGTCTTTGTGTTTTTGAAACGTACTAATAGAAGAAATGATCACTGCTCCAAAATAAAGTACAAGGTAAATGATTGGGGAAATATCTCTGAAATAAAAGGCCAAATTCATCTCAACAAATTGCCCGAATGAATATAAAACAAGCATATTAACAATAAGATGCATCCAATCTGCATGGAGAAATGCATGCGTAATAAAACGATACCATTGGTTCCGATGCTTAATCATGTATGCATTAAATTGGTAACGCGCCATCAAATCCGGACGATTAAACGTTAGAATAGAAATGACTGAAGTGACCAATATAATAGGCAGAGTAAGTTTAATCATGCTGCAAAGATAATTAGCTATTGCCGCCAATCTTAATCAGGAAATAGATTTATCAAAAAATTAAAATTGGTTTGCTCTGAATAAGATTGCCTTTAAATAAGCAATAATTTAAGGCTTCGCTCCCAGTCGACTCAAACCACTACGAGCATCTTCGAATCGAGCGTTAATTGATAAGGTTTTACGATACTCTGAAATGGCACCTTCTTTATCACCCTTCTTTTCTTTACAAACACCTTGCATGTAAACAGCCGCAGGATAATTTCCGTTAACAATGGCAGCTTTTTCAAAGAATGGCAGAGCGCTGGTGGGATCCGACTTGTATTCAACATGAATAAAACCCATGTTATAATATGCATTGGCAAACGCTTTATCGATACTCACTAATTCCTCGTAGGTTTCCATGGCTTTATCGAGCTGCCCAGTTTCCTGGTAAAACATCCCCAAATTGTAACGTGTGAGAGAATTCTTGGGATCGAGACGTAAAGCCGATTGATAATAATCGACTGCACGGGGGTTTCGAGCATCCGCGTATATCAAACCAATTTGTTCGAACGCAAGCACATTCTTGGGATCTTGTTCGATGGTGGTCATAAAACTCGAAACGGCTAAACTTGTGTCACCCGATTCTTTGTATATAACCCCTTTGAGATAATATGCTTTGGGATTTGACTTATCAATTTTCAGGACTTCGTTTATTTCATTGATTGCCTCTTGCCTCATTTCTACATACAGAAAAAGTTCGGCAAGTTTCATGTGCGCATCCTTGTTTGATACATCCAGTTTTATTGCTCGTTCTAATGCTTGACGTGTATACCGAGTTTGGTTTGTCATTAAATAAACATCAGCCAACGTGATGAAATAATTGGATTTGCTTGAATCGATCGAAATTAATCGCTTCATATCATGCAAAGCGGAATCGGGACTATTATGCGAAATGAGCAATTTAGCACGCGCATAAAGAGCATCGGTATTATTCGAATCTTTAGATAAAGCCGCTGAAATGCCCGAAGATGAAGAAAGATCAACTGTTGCGGCTTCCTTACATGAAGAAAAACGCAACATGCAAAAAGCCAAACTGAATAAAATAAAAGGAATCCGCATAGAAAATTGCTGGTAAATTTCAGCGGTGGAAATTACCTAAAATAAACTTCCCCCAAATTCGGAATTTGAGGGAAGTTCATATTCTTTTTAATATCAAGCTTTTTCTAAACTTGGAGCTACTACGCCCGAAATAGCCACTCGGATTCGTGCATCAATCTCCTCCATCAATTCAGGATTATCTCCCAAAAGTGTTTTAACTGAATCACGGCCTTGGCCTAATTTGGTGTCTTCGTAACTAAACCAAGATCCGCTCTTTTTAATGATGTTGTTATCTACTCCCAAATCGATGATTTCCCCAACACGTGAAATTCCTTCTCCGTATATAATGTCAAACTCTGCAGTACGGAACGGTGGCGCGACTTTATTTTTTACCACTTTCACACGCGTTCTATTCCCTACGACAGTTTCTCCGTCTTTAATTTGACCAATTCGACGGATATCTAGTCGGATTGATGCGTAAAACTTCAATGCATTACCACCCGTTGTGGTTTCTGGGTTACCAAACATAACCCCAATTTTCTCACGTAACTGATTGATAAATATGCATGTACTTCCAGTTCTGGAGATGTTTGCTGTAAGTTTACGAAGCGCTTGAGACATCAATCTTGCATGCAATCCCATCTTGGAATCGCCCATTTCACCTTCAATTTCGCTCTTAGGAGTTAAGGCAGCTACGGAGTCAATTACGATGATATCGATGGCGCCAGAGCGGATTAGATTATCAGCAATTTCTAAGGCCTGTTCGCCATTATCGGGTTGTGAAATCAAGAGATTTTCAACATCTACACCCAATTTTTCGGCGTAACTGCGATCAAAAGCATGTTCTGCATCGATTATTGCTGCAATGCCACCAGCCTTCTGAGATTCAGCAATAGCGTGGATTGCAAGTGTTGTTTTACCGGAAGATTCTGGTCCATAAATCTCGATAATTCTTCCTTTAGGGAAACCCTGAACACCCAAAGCCAAATCAAGCGAAAGCGATCCTGTGTGAATCACTTCCATAGATTCTATTGGGCTATCACCCATCTTCATGATGGTTCCCTTGCCATATGTTTTATCGATTTTTTCAATAATAACCTGAAGCGCTTTCAGCTTCTCTGCATTCATGTCTTTGCTCATGTGATTTAAATTTTCTGTTTGTTTGCCACAAAATACGTCAAAAGACGGATGCGCTCATCCAATTTTTTTAAAAAAAACTATAAATGTTATGAGCATTGTTGTTAAAAAGTATGGAAATGCCCGTCAAACAAGCAAATCAAACATTAAATTATTTGTGCCGTGTGGTTTTTAGTATCTACCTTTTCGATTACATCGAGAATAAATCCATCATCACCAATAATAAACGTTGTTCTATTTACACCCATGTACTCTTTTCCCATGAACTTTTTCAAGCCCCAAACACCATAATCTTCAGCCACTTTTTTATCGGTATCGGCAATTAGTCTGAAAGGTAACGTGTATTTATCGATGAATTTGAGGTGCGCCTTTCCAGCATCCGGGCTAACACCAATCACATCAAATCCCTGATTCAAAATCTCCGTGTAATTATCTCTTAAATTACATGCTTCGGCTGTACAACCTGGGGTATCGTCTTTCGGGTAGAAATACAGAATTACCTTTTTACCTATATATTGATCGAGAGAAATCGGATTTCCAAGCTGATCGATAGCTGAAATTTCTGGTGCTTTGTCGCCTTTTTTGAGTGTAGTCATAATATATTGTTTAATAATTTTTCGAAGAATAAACCGCTTTTAAACCATTTTGTTCAACCTGTTTTCGGCCTTCATTTTCTTTAGATAAAAAGCGCAAACCTCTGTTATGCCGCAATCGGAACATTTCGGAGAACGGGCAGTACAGGCATATCGACCATGTAATATGAGCCAGTGATGAGCAATTGGAACAATCTCCTTCGGAAGATACTTCATTAATTGCAATTCGGCTTGCAGAGGATTTTTGGCTCCTACCGTCAACCCGATTCTTGCTGAGACTCTAAAAACATGTGTATCGACCGCCATCGTTGGTAAATTGTAAACTACTGAAGCAATTACATTCGCAGTTTTACGACCTACCCCCGGAAGTTTCATTAAATCTTCAACATTAGATGGAACTATATTTTGAAAGTTCTGGGTTAAAATTTGCGCCATTCCAACCAGGTGTTTTGCTTTATTGTTGGGATACGAGATGGATCTGATTAGCGAAAAAACTTCATCAACCGAAGCTTCTGATAAAGTAGGAGCATCCGGGAACCGTTTAAAAAAAGCGGGCGTTGTTAGATTTACGCGCTTATCGGTGCATTGAGCCGAAAGAATAACGGCCACTAATAATTCGAATGGATTTGAATACAACAACTCCGTTTCGGCAACGGGATTATGTTCTGTGAAATACTGAATGATGGTTTGATATCGTTGTTTGCGCGTCATAAAAAATAAAAAAATCCCGATTTATGAAAACCGGGATTTGATGAATTTAAAAAAATGATTCGAGAATACGCTTAGTTTTTTACAATGTCCAAAATAATTCCTCTAGAAGGAATATTATGAATTTGAAGTGATGCTGAATAAGCAAGCAAAGATTTTACGATACCGGGATTAGGGATTTCGCTTAATCTATCTAATGCTTTTTGTGTAGCTTGAATGTGTTCAAGTTCCAATTCAAGTTCAGGATAATCCTTAAGTTCTGCCTTGAATTCTACTGCTTCATTGGAATTCATTTCATTGTAAGCGAAGCGAATGATGTCGTTGTGAGTAAAAAGTTTCTGCATAGTTTAAATTAAAGTTCAAGAGAAAAACGACACCTACATTGAATTATTGCATTGACACAAAAAAAATATTTCCATTTTCCATTCTGCAAGACTGAAGAAAATCGATGTAAGTGGGAAATACAAATAGGCAAAAACAAAGAGTACATTCTTTCTATATTGCAACTCTGATAAATGAAAATAGCAATTAAAATAATCCTACGTTTATTAACTTGTATTGTGCTGCTCGCTCCTTTTGTAGAAGCAACAGCTCAAAGTATATCTTTTGAACAAGTTTCCTCTCAAAAATGGCTGTATCAGCGGAATATTTCCTGTTTAACACAGGACAAACAAGGATATATCTGGTTTGGCACAAACAATGGCGTTTATCGTTTTGATGGCTATACGGTAAAAGAATATCGCAGAGAAGCGCACAATATTAACAGCTTAATTCATAATAATGTAAATTGTGTTTATGCGGGAAAGGATGGATTTATATGGATTGGGACTTGGGGAGGATTAACACGATTTGACCCTGCTAAGCAAAGTTTTACACACTTTAAACACGATCCTAAAAATTTAAAATCCATTTCGAATAATGATATTCGAGCTATAGAAGAAGACGAAAATGGAAATCTTTGGGTTGGGACATTTGGTGGAGGTATTAATCGCTTACGAAAAGCGACAAATGTTTTTGATATATATCAATATTCTTCTAAAAAAAGCAACTCCATTTCGAGTAACTATATCAATGTTATACGGCGCGATTTAAGTGGAAATTTATGGATTGGAACTCGAAGAGGAATCAATAAACTCGATCCACAGAAATTAATTTTTACTCCTTTCCAAAATATCGATTCAAAAAATGAAGGACAACAATGGGCTAATGTTTCGAGTATTTTGGAAGATACAAAAGGAAATATTTGGTTTGGAACAATTGGCGGTGGCTTGTTTAAATTAAATGGCGAAAATGGCATCATGCAAAATTATCAGCATGATATAAAAAACAAGCAAACATTAAGCAGTAATTATATCAATTCGCTCAGTTTAGAAGACAATCAACATTTATGGGTGGCTACTTCCGAGGGAATTAATATTCTCTCAATCGATTCTGAAGAAATACAGTATGTTCAAAATAATCCCAATAATCCATCTAGCTTATTAAATAACGATGTCAGGCATTTATTACGTGAGCAATCGGGCGTTATTTTTATTGTTACTGCTGAAGGAATTAACTTGTATAGTAAATTAGGAGGACGCTTTAAAAAATTCCAAAAAAACCCCAATGAATTAGAGAGTTTATCGAGTAATGCGATTAATTGTTTTTTAGAAAATTCGGATGGATTAATTTGGATTGGAACTCGAGATGGTTTAAATCAATTTGATCGTTCAACACTTCGGTTCCAACAATTTCAAATGGCTTCACGCGACAAAAACGAGCTTGTTAGCAATGAAATAAAGTCGATGCTGATTGATCAAAAAGGTCGATTTTGGATTGGGACTTCCAACGGGCTTAATTTATTTGATCCGAATTCAAAAAATGTAAAAGTATTTCGTTTCGATCGATTTAATGAAAACAGTTTAAACAATGAGATTATTTCACTTACAGAAACTCGAAATGGTGAAATATGGGCAGGAATAAGGAAAGGATTAGTAAAATTCAATCCTGATTCTGGTTCATTTAAATTATTTAAACCTGACCTAACCGTTTCAGAAAATCAAATTTCAAACAGTGTTTACGTTATCAAAGAGGATCTGTTTGGCAAACTATGGATTGGAACGTTGGGCGGTGGATTAAGTGATTTTAATAGAGAAACCGGGAAGTTTAGAACCTATCGAAACAATCCGAATGATACACTCAGCTTGTCGAACAATTCAGTTATTTCAATTCATGAAGATCAATTCGGATTTTTCTGGGTGGGTACCTTTGGAGGAGGTTTAAATAAATTAGATCGAAGAACAGGGAAGTTTGTCAATTATTCAGCAAGGAATGGCCTACCTCAAGATATGATTTACAGTATTGAGGAAGATAAATCGGGTAATTTATGGATGAGTACGAATGCTGGTTTAGTGAAATTCAATACCAAATTGAAAACATTCCGGAATTATGATATTCTTGATGGATTGCAGAGTAATGAATTTAGTATAGGTGCAGCAAAACGTTTGAAAAGTGGTGAATTAATTTTTGGTGGAATTGCGGGATTTAATTTATTCAAACCTGACATTATTAATGAAAACAATTACATTCCCCCTACTGTAATAACAGAGTTTAAAGTTTTAAACAAATCATTTCCATTAACAGGCAATCGTGTTGAATTAAATTACAATCAAAATTTTTTCACATTTGAGTTTTCTTCGTTAAGCTATGCATTAAGCGATAAAAATCAATTTGCATATAAATTGGAAGGATTCGATGATGATTGGATTTACTGTGGATCTAGACGTATTAATTCGTATTCGAATTTAAGTCCAGGCGAGTATGTTTTCCATGTTAAAAGTTCGAACAGTGATGGATTGTGGGACGAAAAAGGTGTTCAAATTACGATTATCATTGACCGCCCTTTTTGGCTAACATGGTGGTTTATTGGAGTGTGTATATTGATTGGTGCTGCTCTTATTTTACTCGGTTTCCGATATAGAACACGAAGTATTAATTCCCGAAATATTCAACTCGAAGAAAAGGTTCGAAGTAGAACATTTGATTTGGAAAAAGCAACCGAAGAAGCAAAAGCAGCTAAGGAAGCCGCCGAAAAAGCGAGTCGATCTAAATCTGGATTTTTAGCTAATATGAGTCATGAAATTCGGACTCCATTGAATGGTATTTTAGGATTTACTGATTTATTAATTCGGAATAATAAAAATGAAAACGATACAAAATACCTTGAATTAATTCGATCTTCTGGCGATACTTTGCTTCATTTACTCAGCGATATTCTCGATTTAAATAAAATTGAGCAAGGCAAACTCACAATCGAAAATATTCGTTTTAATTTCATTGAAACCATAAAACAAACGCTCATTCCTTATCAATATAGAGCCAAAGAAAAAGGTCTTCAGTTTACTGTAAATTTTGATTCGCGTATTCCTGAAAATATTTTAGGTGACCCTACCCGATTAAAACAATTGGTAATAAATCTTGTATCCAATTCCATAAAATTTACTGATTCAGGTGGTATTGAAGTAAATTTTGAAACCGAAACAGATCCAAGTGGAACCGAAGATTATTTCTTTATTTCGGGTAGTGTAATTGATACTGGAATTGGCGTTGAAAAAGAAAAACAAGAGCTAATATTCGACAGTTTTACTCAGGCCGATGGAACGTTCACACGAAAATATGGCGGCTCTGGGTTGGGACTTTCAATCGTAAAACAATTACTACGATTAATGAAAGGATCTATTGATTTAGTAAGCCCAGCACCTGTAAAACCTTTCTATTCTGAATCGCCCGGAGCTATTTTCAAATTCCGTTTTCGCGTGAAAGCCGAACTTCCTAGTTTAACAATTGAATCGATTGAACCACCTAAGAAAATTCAGCTTTTCCGATTTACAGAAAAATACAGAGTATTGCTTGTTGAAGACAATAAGATTAATCAACTTTTAGCTAGTACCATTTTAGAGAATTTTGGACTTATCGTAGAAACCGCAGATGATGGACAACAAGGCGTTGAGAAAATAAAAGAAGCCGATTTCGATTTAATTTTAATGGATGTACAAATGCCAATTATGAACGGGTACGAAAGCACTGCAGCAATTCGTGCTTTGGGAATGAACATCCCTATTATTGGGTTAACAGCAAATGTTTATAAAGAGGATATAGAAAAATGTCTTGAGTCTGGCATGAATGCACACTTAGGAAAGCCCTTTACTGAAAATGAAATATTTGAACTACTAAAACGTTGGTTAGATTAAAAATAAATTATTGAAATTCAAAATATCCATTACTCGTTTTATTTTTACATTTACCCGCTCAAACATTTAAAATTAGCTCAACCCAATTATAATGAAGTTGCCTAGTCCATTTGGAGATATTTTTTTTAATAAAAAAGTCCGGTCAGATGAATCATACGATATTCTGGTAAAAAAAGGGAATCAACTTCATCGAATCATTCTTTTCATAGTTGGATTCTTTTCCATATTTTATTGTATCTACAGTTTATTATTTGAAGACCTATTCCAATTTTATTTAAACGCAACTTTATTACCCTCTGTTTTAATTTCTTATTTGCTTTTCAAAAAGAATAAAACAATTGCTTCCAAGATTTGGAATCTTATTCATGTTTGTTTTGTTTTAGCAGCGCATTCGTTGGTTCGTTCCCCTGAAACATTTATACTGGTTTTTTTCTTTCCTGTTTTTATTGCAACCCTCATAGTATTTCAAGGTAAAGAGAAGAAGCTTGGTTATTTTCTCACTTTTATTACCCTTGTATTTTTTATTTTCCTTGAAACTACTTCTATTAGAATCGGTAATTATGAGTCCCTATCACCTGAAAGCCTCAAAATTGAATGGATATTAAATGTGACGGGATCTTTGCTTGTTAGTATTCTGGAAGTAATTTTTATATTGTTGGTAAACAATAATATTCAAGAGGAATTGATTCGAAAAAGGAATGAATTAATTGAAAAAAATCTAATCCTAGAGAACACTATTAAAACAAGAGAAAAGGTGCTTTCTCTTTTATCTCACGACCTCCGAAGCCCAATAATTGTTATTGATAGTGGTCTTGAATTTTTAGCTTCAGATAAGGCAGATCAAACACGAAAAAATTCGCTAATTACTGAACTTCGAAAACGAACAAAACGAACCATTAGTTTAATGGATAATTTATTGTTGTGGTCTCGAAGCCAACACGATCAAATTAAATACACTCCCGAAATAATAGAATTATCTAATCTAAGTTTTATCATTAAAAATATCAGTCAAATTTACGCAAATGAAAAATCGATTCAATTCGAATTTAACCTGCCTGAATCGGGAAGTATCATTGGAGATAAAAATCTATTAGAAGGATTATTCCGAAATCTAATTTCTAATGCCTTGAAATTTTCGCTCGAGAATGGGATTATATCTATTGAAATTTTGGAGTACGATTCTCACTATACATTCAGTATTAAGGACAATGGTGTAGGAATGTCTCAAGAAACTCTCGATAAATTGACCAAAGGCGAATTCCACACAACTATTGGAACCAACAAAGAGAAAGGCCATGGACTGGGATTACAGCTCGTCCGCGATTTCCTTCATTTGCATAATTCCCAGTTAACAATTGAATCGGAGCCGGGCAAAGGCTCAACTTTTTCATTCAACTTAGCCAAGGCTTGATTACATTTGCGCCGAGAGGATTTAGCTTAATCCCTCTTTGGCACCATAGTTCAATGGATAGAACGAGCGTTTCCTAAACGCTAGATCTGGGTTCGATTCCCAGTGGAGCCACTTGACCCTTGTAATTCAGTTTGCAGGGGTTTTCTATTTACAGATGTAATAACCGCGAGCTAATTTAACATCATCCCCAAAGTGCCTTACAAATGGAAACAACTTCTTTGGAAGCACGAGTTGGAACAAGTGCTGTATCGGAAATGCCTGAAACCACTCGGGTTATGTCATGATCTATAAATCCAGGTTTTGACCATTCATTCTGTTTGGCAACTGTGATGTATGTTGAGAAATTACGGTGTTCGGAACCGGGTCGTTCGCCAATTATATGCAAAAGTATTTTCTTGCTAGTTGATGGCAGAGATTCTCCAAATAACAATTCACCAACTTGATAACCCGCACGAACTCTTCCGTTATTAATTAGCAGGTTTTCTTCCGCAATTGAAAATCCATTTTGAATTAAGTCCTTGCGTAAGGTTTCTAAATAAGGTTTTAAATGCCCATTGTCGAATAAGGAAAGCACATTCAATCCGTCGGAAATGACAATTTGAACATCTGTTTTTTTAGAAGAACGCCCCTGTTTTAATTCCTGAATTTTCTTTAAAGAAATACCATCTAGTTTTTCGCCCGAAGCAGGATGATACACATAATCTTTTCGGTCATTTGAGATGGAATTAAGCTGAATTACATTTGGAATTGTTACAACAAACGACGGTGATAATTCTTCCCACAAACAGTACTTCGCATCTTTGTATAAAGCTCTAACTTCAAAATCCAACTGAGGTTCTAAATCCCAAAGCTGATTCCCATGGCCCACTGCAATAGAAACTCCTCTTTTCCGAACGTTGGCAATGGCGCTATTTCCTTCGGCGTAAATTGTTTCTTTTGAGCGCGTATCTCCATAGCTTTTTTGGTGCTGATAATACACCCAAATGGGATCACCAAAATGCTGCGTTGGAGTGCCATCGGAATTTATAATTTCAATTTTTTTGAAAAAATCCCACATGGCATCATTTACCTTGTAGCCAAATTTTTCGCGCACCCGAACATGATCGCTAAACGATGTCGTTAAGTAACTCAACATTGGATCATTCTTGGTGGGCAAAGCCATTAAATAAGCAGGATTGGCAGGCATAATCTGATCGATACACCAATCTAGATCGTCGAGACTAACGTCCATGTGCAGCGTGGTACAAATATCAAGACCGATGGTGAGGCCGTGTAATTTACCCATCACTAAATCTTCGAGGCAACAGCGAACCAATTGCTCTTTGTTACGAAATACTTCCGGTCCAATAAAGCCCGCAACATCATTCACAAATACCCAAGGTTGTTGGTCTTCGGCAAATAACTGCATCTTTAAAGCCCGATGAAATCCATACTTCCGCGATTCATGAATAAGCAAATCGAATCCTGCTCCATGACCGTTGGTTTCATCAGCTCCTTGACCCGTTTCGGCATACAATCCATACTTTCCTTTCCTTGATTTTGCATGGTTCTGCATTTTCTCAACCGAAATATCAAACGTTTTGTTAGCATCGTCGGTTCCGGCAATACTTTGAAACCAAATTCCAGTAGTGCCTTCATGTTCTTTTTCAACTTGCGCTTGAATATCGATATGAGCTAAAACGCAATGTGGAATGGTATTCTGAAGACCAAATGTTTGGATGATATTGAATAATGTTTCTTCAATTTTGGCAACATCTTTCGGATTACTCGAAACTGGATTTGTTCCCAAAACCACATCGCCAACAGCAAATGAAAAAGCATCCATGACCTGCCAAAAAACATCTTCCGGATTATCAGTTGGCGAATTGGGTTGCACGCGAGCGCCCATGTAGCCTTTGCTCCCAATTTGAGAATCGGGAAGCGGATTAAACACCTTGCTACTAATGCGAATAAGTTCATCGTTCGACATTAATTTCACCACAACGGCAATTTGATCGCTGGTCAGAGAGTTGATAATTTGCTGGATTTCTTTTTCGCTTTTTTCGAGAAGAAACGTTTTGAATTCAGAAAACGTTTGCTTTTGAAATTCCTGGTTTTCTTCAGTTGTTTGGTCGATTAACTGAGATAATTTATCTGTGTAAACCGAGTTATTTTTCAAGTCAACTAATCGCGTATTGGCAATTAACGTTCGAGCATTTAATCGAGATGTTTCACTTTCTGCTGCTAATCCAGCAATGGCATCACCTTCTTTAAATTCATTTCCGGCAGCAAGAATTTGTCGGTAGAATGTTAAATCGAATTGCCCCTTCAAACGAATGATATAATCGAAAATACTTTCTCCCTGCAAAGGCAAATCAATAGCAACTCCTTCGATGTTTAGGTTTGAATTTGATGAAAATACAAAGGATGAATTTAACATCAGTGTTACACTGAGGCAGCCCGAATTCAATAAGAAACGTCTTCGATTCATAGTTCAATTCGGTTAGATTTCAATTGCATTTTGGCGTCCATTTTACACAGGTAAATTTGATTAAATATTTGACACTAATTGAGATTGTTTGTTTGAAATTCCCTTCAAAGTTTATTCTTATTTATAGAGGGTCTCCAAACTTTATCCAGGGAAGAACCCTCGCCTGTGTTCGTTCTTGATTTTCGTTACCCGCATAAACAAGGTGCTTTGCAAAATTTGCAGAAGGATGGGTGGCTTCAAAATAGGCCAATCCTTTGAACTGCTCATTAAGGATTGTTTCAGACGATTTAATCTCGAATAAATGAAACTTCCCATTATCCAAATAAAGCATATCAATCTCATTTCCGGTTACATCGCGCCAAAACCAGATATCGTGAAGCGTATTTGAATGATTCATTCGTTTCACATATTCGGCAACCATCATATTTTCGAAAAGATTTCCTTTCAATGAATGGGTTAATAAATCTTCTGCGTGTTTAATTCCAAGCAGATAGCATAATAATCCGGTATCATAAAAATAGATTTTCGGAGTTTTAATAAGGCGCTTGCCGATGTTCTCAAAATACGGTTGAAGCGTAAAGACGAGATAACTACTCTCCAAGGCGGCAATCCAGGATTTGATGGTTGGTTGAGATACACCGCAGTCGTTTGCCAAAGAACTGTAATTAACCAACTGCCCCACCCTACTTGCAAGCAAACGTAAAAACTTTTTAAAAAGTGAGATGTTTTTCAATTCAATTAGTTCGCTAACATCACGTTGAACGTAGGTTTGAACATAATTGTAATAAAATGTTGCAGGTTCAATATTACGGTTAAAAATTGCAGGATAAAAACCTTTTACTAAGGCTGAAAGAGGATCTGCGTCAAGGAAACCTTCCGATTTTAATTCCTGGAAATCAAGGGGCAGGAGTTGAAAAAGGGCGACCCTACCAGCCAAACTCTGTGTGATATTTTGCATTAATTGGAAGTTCTGAGAACCGGATAAAATAAATTGGCCCATCTTCCCTGAATCGTCAACGATAGTTTGAATGTATGAAAAAAGTGATGGTACTCGCTGAACTTCATCTATGATCACATATTCGGAGTACTGTTTTAAAAATGCATTCGGGTCTTTGGTTGCAAACTCTCTAACGTCCGGTTTTTCCAAACTAACATACCTGTAATTTGGGAAAGCGTTTTTCAACAAGGTCGTCTTTCCCGATTGCCGAGGACCCGTAAGTGCTACGACTGGATATTTACCCAGCAATTATATTATAGAAGCAACAATCGTTCTTTGAACATTCATAATGCAAACATCGGAAATATATTGAATTACCCGACACTCAACTTTGAATTATCCGACTTACAACTTTGGATTATCTGGCCTACAACTTTGAATTATCTGGCTTACAACTTTGAATTATCCGACTTACAAATTGAATTATCTGGCTTAGAACTTTGGATTATCTGACTTACAAATTGAATTATCCGACTTACAACTTTGAACTCCCAAACTTTTAAACTTTCAACTTTTAAAAAACTAAATCCTTATCAACCGAAACACTTTCCGAAATGAACCTGATTCACAAACAAGTAAATACGTTCCGGATGCCAGTGCAGAAGCATTCAATTGAATATCGAAATGTTTGGTTTCCGACTGCTTGATTTCCTTTAATAACAGACATCCACTAGAAGAAAACAGGCTGATACTCAGATGCGAATCGGTGGAATTTACTTTAAGTTGCGTGAAACCGTTTGTTGGATTGGGAAACAAGGTGGCTTCGGGTAAATCGTTGTCCGAACGCAAACTCCCATTGCGTGTTGTATTTTGATTGATTGTTTCTGAATTGTTGCTTTCTTGCGATACAACAGAATTGGCTAGATGCGATTCAACATCTCCGGGAGTTCGATCTTCTAAAAATGTATTTGCTTTATCGCGAGTGTTAAGACCTGTTTTACTTAGAATTTCGTACAATTTCGATTCATTGCACGCAGTTAAAAGTGGGGAATCGGACACTTGTTTCTTCCGTTCTAACACTCCTGAAGTAATGATTGTATAACGAGCACGCTCCGCCTTGGGCACCTTTTGCATTTTTGATTTTAACTGGACATCCTGTTCTTCGTAGCACATAAAACCTGTAGAAAGAAATTTTCCTTGGTGTGAAACATAGGTTGGAAAACTGAACCCCTTGATGGTATTAAGTGGTTGCCAGAGTGATTCTATTTCGGATGCTTCGTCAAAAACACCCATCCATGTATTGTGATTGGAAATTTGTCCGGAGATGGAATGAACTTCGCCCTTACTGCTCTTAAAGTTAAGTATATTGGTAAATTCCCCTCCTATCAATTTTGATCCATCAGGGAGCATTTCCAGGAAACGCGCATTGGTCGAAAAGGCCCCAGTTTTTTCTACCTGATAATGAATATCGACGAGCCGTCCGGAATTATCCAAGGTGAACCAAGCGATGCCCGAACTGGCACCCGAAGGTTTTGAACTTGTTTCTTGGATGCTCGAAACATCGTCGTTACTTATGTAAAACTCGGAGCCGAAACTTGTAACAACATTCAGATTTCCTTGTGCATCGAAATCAGCTCCACAGACTGGATGCGCCCATCTTCCACCAAATTGTTTGGACCAAACGAAATTGCCATTAGCATCAAAAACCATTACATAGCCCGAATGATTATTTAAACTATTGATTTGCTGCACATCGGACCCCGAATAAACAAGCACTTTGTCTTTGATTAAGGTGCTGAAAAAATAGGGTTTCTGATCGGGAGAAACTCTAACGCGAGGCTTCTTGTCGTAATAGTGTTGGGGAACATCAGACTTAAAATATTTCTGCCAGATCACATCGCCGCTTTTAGAAAGTTTCAATAGGAATTCACTTGTTGAAGAAACCGAATCGGATTTTTGAATTTGATCTCCTGTAAATCCTTTGGTGTAATATCCCACATAATAAATATTACCCGAACTATCGGCTGCAATTGAAGGAGCTTCAGCCCAGGAGGATAGCTGACTTTTAGTCCAACGCAAATTTCCTTCTTTGGAATAATTCGCGATAAAACACCCATTTCCTCCGTAGTGCTTTTGAATCTTCCCATCGTTAGATGGATAAATTAAACCCGAGTCCATAAATCCCGAAACGGCAACACCACCATCGGGCAATAAAGTCATGCTTTGGATTCGAGTGTCTTTCGAACTGAGAAAAGGCAAGCCCCACAGTATTTTGCCCTTGCTTGAAATTTTAATTAAAAATCCCGCAACATGGTTTGGCGCTTTGAAACGTTCTTTTATGCCAGGAACTTCAATCCATCCCGAATAAATTCCGCAGGCATAAACATTCCCTTCTTTATCGGTTTCGAGTCCTGCCAAATCGACGTCTTGGAATCCTTTTATGACGAATGCCCAATCGGGCTTTGGAACTTCAGCCCAAGTGAAAATTGGAATGAACAAGAAAAAAAGCAGGATCCCTTTGTTCATTCTAATAAATGATAACGTGCTAATTACTAGGTAGATTTACGAAATACATTCCGACTTTCCCTTTGTTTTTGGCTTCTATTTCTCCGCGAAAAATACAGGAATAGGTGGAGCTAATTCGATCGTATGTTGCTTGACTGATATTTATTTGTCCTGCTTCGCCGGAAGATTCCATGCGGGACGCGAGATTCACTGCATCACCCCAAATATCGTAAGCGAATTTTTTATGCCCTACAATTCCGGCTACAACGGGACCGGTGTGAATTCCGATTCGAATGTCGAAAACAGGTCGGTTAGCAGCAATACGAATTTGCTTTTGCACTTCCATATACTCGATAATATCGACTGCGGCATTCACCATATCGAGCGCATGCGTTTCATTTACTGCAGGTAAGCCGCTAGCTGCCATGTAGGCATCACCAATGGTTTTGATTTTCTCGATGCCGTTTTTCTCCATGATTAGGTCGAATGCCGTAAAAAACTCATCTATTTCTTGCACCAATTGTTCTGGCGAGAGTTTTTCGGCGATGTGCGTAAATCCTTTGAAATCGGTAAACATTACCGTAATATCGGGATAAAATCGAGCCACAGCCTTGCCACTCATTTTCAATTCCTGTGCTGTTTCGTATGGTAGAATATTGAGTAACAATTGCTCACTACGTTGCAATTCTATATTTAGTGTGTCGTTTTTTTCTGCAAGTTCTAATGTTCGTTCTGCAACCTTTTCTTCCAACAAACGATTTTGATGCGTAATGAGTTTAGTGTTTTCTTCCGCCTGTCTTAATGCATCTTCTTGGGCTTTAATACGCTCAATGGTTTCGTCTTGTAATTTCTGCTTTGTATCAAGCGATTGTAATAAATACAAAACTTCCTGAAATGTCTTTTCGAGTGTAAGGTCAAGGTCGATAAAATCGATGGGCTTGGTTACAAAATCGAATGCGCCATTGTTCATTGCCGAACGGATATTCTGCATATCACCATACGCCGAAACCACTAAAGTTCGCGTTGGTCTGTCGAGTTTTGCAAGTTCCGAAAGCAAAGTAAGCCCATCCATTTCAGGCATATTGATGTCGGTAACGATGATTCGAATGTCGTCGTAAACTTTCAGTTTCTCTAGAGCCAATCGACCATTTCCAGCAAATTCAAGAATGAATTTCTCTTCACGCACATGCTTCCGAAGCCGCTGTTTGATGAGCTCTTCCATATCCGGCTCATCGTCTACAAATAAAATTCGTTCAGCCATAATTTCTATTGTGCACTAAAAATCTTTTCTTCCAATAATTTGAAGTTTACCGGCTTCTCAATAAAATCATCAGCTCCATGCTCTTTTGCTTTGTTCATGTTCAAAGCATCGCCATAGGCCGAAACCATAAATATTTTCAATTCGGGAAGTTTTTCTTTTACAATCTTCAGCAAATCAAAACCAGTCATTCCCGGCATATTGATATCACTCAAAATTAGTACAATATCCATGGGTTGCATTTGGGATAACAACTCAATCGCTTCCTCGCCTGAATGTGCAAAAACCAATGAGATTTTTCCCGCTTTGATTTCTTTACGAAATCGCTGAAGGAACATGTCCTTCACATCCAATTCATCGTCAACAACAAGTAATTTCATAGCAGTTTAAATGGGGATTTGAATGGTGAATTCGGTGTAGCTTCCTTCTTCCGATTGCACACTCATCATTCCTTGATGTTGTTTGGCAACGATATCGTAACTCAATGAAAGTCCTAAACCTGTTCCTTCTCCAGTTGGTTTAGTTGTGAAAAAAGGTTCAAAAATTTTATCCTTGATGGCTTTGGGAATTCCACTTCCGTTATCTCGAACATGAATAAAAATACTTCCGTCTTTTTTCATGGTTGTAACACGAACTTCGGGTTTATATGCTGGATCTTCCGATTTTTTCACACGATCGGCAACTGCATAAAAACCGTTATTCAAAAGATTAAGAATTACTCTACTTAAATCTTGCGGAATAGCATTGATCAGTGGAAGATTATCTTCGAAGGTTTTTGTAATAGTACAATTAAAATCCCGAGAAGTAGCGCGTACTCCATGAAAAGCCAAATCAGTATATTCGGAACACAATTGATTGATGTCGGTTGGGACCTTTTCTCCCGCGGTTCCTCGCGAATGCTGCAGCATGGTTGCAACAATGGAATCGGCACGTTTCCCATGAGCAGTAATCTTTGTAAGATTGCTTTTAAGGCTTTCCATGATTTCCAATTTCTCTTCAGCGTCTGTAGTTTCTTCAAGTTCTTCTAATAGCTCAACAGATAGTGCGGAGAAATTGTTGACGAAATTCAGTGGGTTTTTTATTTCGTGGGCAATTCCGGCTGTCATTTGGCCCAAGGATGCCATCTTTTCGGAATGAATCAATTGCTCTTGTGCAGCTTTACGCTCAGATTCTGCCAATGCGAGCGCCTTGACCATTTTATTAAAAGCCCTACCCAATTCCCCAATTTCATCTTGTCCGCGCGAGCTTACTTGCTGCGTTCTATCGCCTTCTCCCACTTTAAGGGCTGCATCACGAAGTGCTAATACAGGAACTGTAATGTTTTTAGATAAAAGAAATCCGATAAAGATTCCAATAACCAAAACAATGAAACAGACCATTAAAGAAGTGTTTCTGATCTCTTTTTTGCTTTCTACTATTTTATGGGTTCCCATGCCAAGCATAATTTCGCCTTTCATGGTAGGGGTGATAAACGATGTCACTTTAACAATCATTGTATCGTTCGATGCCAAATTTACTTTAACCGGATAATTTTCAGGAAACGTCTGCAGAACGGTTTTGTCTTTGGGTGAATCGCCTGTTTGAACAAGACTCACAAAAATCAATTCCTTGTTCTGTTTCACAAAGTCCATGGCTGTTGAAACCCCTTCAAAATTCTGTTCTGTTAGTGCAATCTTCACACCCAAAGCAACTGTATTCGATAAATTCTGAACTTCGGTATTGTAATTACTTAACAAAGCTTTTTGCTGTTGTTCTGGGAAATAAAGCAGCACAAAAAAAGCGAACATCAACACGATCGAAAGCATGGTAATCCAGATCTTCGATTTTAGTGAAAGTTTCATATTCAGAAATTATTAAAACGATTTCTTTCCATCAATGGAAATAACTTTAGCGCCTTTCGCTTGATAGCCGGCTTCTACAACACCAATGGCGCCCGCATTTTGAGAAACATAACTTTCCACTTCGCTTGCCGAACCATAGAAAAAAGGAGCTTTTGCTTTACCTTGAAAAACAAGTGCAAGCCAGAATTTATTGAGTTGATCGCCACTCATCTTCAATACTTTGTTTGATGTTGCACTTCCCACTGGAGTGGATGATTTCATAAACGCAATGGAGATTTTAGTGCCATCAGGCCATCGTTGCTTTTCGCCTTGGAATATTGATTTCAACTCTTTCATTGTTAGAGTGGTTTGGGCTCCTTTTTCATTCGCAATAACCGTGATTGATGGCTCATCGGCCGAGGTAGCACTCGACAATGATAGGATTGATGTAATGATTATTAAACTAAGCAAGAAATTCTTAACTATTTTTTTCATTTGGGTAGGTTTTAAAATCCAATGGCGAATTGAAAATTGATTGCATTGGTATGGGTCATTGAAGAATGGTCTGACATGGACATCGATTCGGTATAGTTATATTCGAGCTTCAACACCGCCAAATAGTTGATTTCATAACGCAATCCAAGCAAAGCGCCTCGTTGTCTTTTATTGGAAAAAAGCACTTCTTCCGAACTGAAATCCAATAAATCGACACGCATGTATGGAACCAATTTAAATTTCGTGCGATAACCCGCATACACATAAGCCGTAGGACTAACATTTGTCCCCGTAGAATCGTTTTGATTTATTGCCACAGTAGATTCTGCAAGCAATTCGAATTTATTTCCAAAATACGAAACGGAACCGCTGTATAAGGATTGTTTTACATTTTGCGTACTTATATTCTTTGAATGATGAAGTATGGCACCTTTAGGGATATAATCCTTATAATAACTCAGTCCTATTCTAAGACCATCGATAGGAGTAATGTGAGCACCCAACATTAAGGATTTCATTTGATTGAAATCGCCAAAATCGGTTGATGCAACTCCATTACCAATTAAGGCATCGTAACCAAAACGTAATTTACCGAGATTTTGACCTTGGAAACGCAAACCCGTTGTATGCAAAGGAACAACGCCCATATCAAACATCATGGGACGAAAAATGGTTGGAAATAAAACACGTCCGTGATGGTAAGAATCGTTCCAGTAATTAACAGGCGTATGATGTTTACCAAATAGAATATTGTGGTTTCCTTTGAAGTTGTATTTTAAAATGATTCGCTCTATACTCAAATCAAATCTCGTTGGTGAAGTGGCAGAATATTTAAAAACCGTTTCCCCTAAAAAGGACACCTTATCGGAGATATCTGAGGTGATAAATAAATCTTGTTCGCCCAAAGTGAAATTCACTTGTTCACTTTTGGCATCGTAATTCGAGCCGAAATCAACAAAACCTCTAATTTGCGTGTCTTGAGCCTGGGCAAGCATGCCGAAAAACAAAATAAAAGAAAATGAAATAAGCTTCAATTGCCCAATTCCACTAGTAAATAGTTTTGTGATAATACTAAAAATGGGTTTATTCATATTAATATGGGGTTAATAAGTTGCGAATTTAATGAAAATTCAATGACTACTGTTTTTTAGTTTCCAATACAATATTGGATTTTCAACTTCTTCTTGTCTATAAAATGAATTTGTTAAAAGCCATTGAATAATCATATTTTAAAAATTTAAGATAACAATAACAAAAAATAACTTGCTTTTATGTGTTTATAAGTTCAAATTTGGAAAGGCGATTTCTATAATGGGATTTTAATTCATACATCGTTATAATTCAATGAACGGCCTTTACTTATAAAAAAATTATACAATACACGATGCCGAATACAGTTATATCCCAGAAAATAAAACTGATTTATTTTACCGATCCCGTTTGTTCAACTTGCTGGCTTATTGATCCATATATATATAGACTCATTCACGATTTCAAAGAGCATATTTCACTCGATATAAAAATGGGTGGCTTACTTCCATCATGGAATGAATTTGAATCTCCAGATACTTCACTTTCGAAAGAACAATTTCTTTCAAATTTAATCCATTATCAATCGAAGCATTATGGAGCCGATATGGATGGAGATATTTGGATCGAGCGGCCTGTTCAATCGTCATTTCCAGCATCCATTGCATATCATGCGGCTAAGCTTCAAGATACCGAGAAGGCAAATAAATTTTTGCGCACAATTCGGGAAATGTTATTTATTGAGAAAAAAGATATTAGTATTGAGAATAATTTTACGAGTGCGGCTATTCGATGCGGGTTAAATGTGGAACAATTACTCTGTGACTTTGAGAACGGGAATGCTGAAAAAGGATTTGAGGCCGATTTGATTGAAAAAAAGGAATGGAATATTACGCGATTTCCAACATTGATTTTTCAGAATGAAAATGGTGAATGTATAATCGACAAGCAGGTTTTAAATACAATCACTGAATCAGAGATTTTGAATTATTGGTATGAGATAATTTACAAATTGTCGGAAGGGAAAATAGATCGCATTGAACACAGAACAGATCCGATTGTATTGTTGGATGGGTTTGAAATATTATCGACACGTGAGATGCATATCATGACTGGAACACCCATCCCAGAACTAAAAGAGCGCTTAGATATCTATTGGAAAAATGGTAAGCTTGCCAAAGAAGAAAAAGATTATCTTGATAATTGGAGAATAATTGAAAGCAAATACAAAATTCAGAGTAATAATTTTCAATTTAAAACTGCATCCATCATTGGTGGTGGAATTTCGGGGTATGTAATGGCACTTTGTTTAAAAAGAAACGGTGTTATATCGAATATTTACGAACGAAAAATCGATCATACACAGGCTGGGTTAGGGTTTCTTTTATTAAAAAATGGAATCGATGCCTTGAATGTTTTAGGATTAAAATCGAAGGTATTAAAAAAGGGAAACCCAATTAATTATTTCAAAGCAATTAGTCCGGACGAAAAAGAAATTTATACCAAACCCCTTGAAGATTGCATTGCGATTAGTCGAAAAAACCTGATGGATTTATTATCCGAGGAGTTTGATGAAAATCATGTGAAATACAACATGTCGTTCGAAAAAATAAATTATTCAAACGAAGGAAGTATAGATTCTATTCAATTTGAAAATGGCAATCAGGTAAAATCGGATGTGTATTTTGGAAGTGATGGAATTCGTTCAAGTATCCGAAATCAAATCTTCCCCAACACCGAACTAGCATCTGTTGGCGAAGAAGAAATAGTTGGAATTGTTCATTTACCTGAATTAAAAAGCAATAAAGATTTATTTTTAAAAGTAATTGATTCAGAACAAGGATGTTCGATGGGTCTCATTCCATTGTTGGAAGACCAATACATTTGGTTTTTTCAATTCAATTCAAGCTTACATCAGATTACCGAAAATAAGCCAGAGATTATTCAGCAGTTTATGACAGATAGAGTAATTAACTATCCAAAAGAATTTCAGTCTGCAATTAAAAACACCAATTTCAATAAAGCGTTTTTATGGGTTTCAAAACGATTGGATTTATTACCTAAATTTCATAAAAACAACATGGTTCTTATTGGTGATGCAGCGCATCCGCTATTAGCTTTTACCAGCCAAGGTGCTAATTCTGCCATTGAAGATGCATTGTGTTTAGCAAGTTTATTGTCGGAACAAAAACCAGAAGAAACTTCCGAAAATATTTTTGAAACTTTCTATGCTAAACGCAAAGTCTTTATTCAAAAATACATCAATGAAGGAGATGAATTAATAAGGGATTTTCTGGAAATGAAAACTTCAAATGAATATAAAATTCCATTAACTATCCATTAGAATGATGAATTTATTTTCAAACAATCAGGTTGATTTAGAAGTTTTACGAAAGCGCGCATTTAATTACCGTTGGGCAACACACGATATTGATGTAATTCCTTTAACTGCAGCAGATCCCGATTTTCGTGTAGCACAACCAATTCTAGATGCTATCCAGGAATATTCTGCAGCTGGATATTTCCCTTATGGCAATCCACAGGGTGATTTTACATTTAAAAATTCAATTTCAGATTGGTATAAACGAAAGAAAAATGCTACTGTAAATCCGGAATTTATTTTACCTGTAAATAGTGCTGCGTATGGTTTATTTATTTGTGCAAAAACCATTTTAAAAGAAAACGAGAACGCAATCATTCCCAATCCAGTCGATTTTTTATTTCGAAAATCCATTGAACATGCTGGCGCAGAAGTTAGAACATGTAATGTGGATAAACAAAATGCGCAATTCGATTTGGATGAACTCTGCAGTTTAATTGATCCGCAAACACGAGCTATTTTCTTGTGTAATCCCAACAATCCTTTGGGTAAAATAATTTCTGCCGAACATTTAAATGCAATTATTGCTCTTGCACAAGAACATAATTTGTGGATTGTATCCGATGAGATTTGGTCGGATATTTACTTTGAACATCCGTTTACTAGTATTTTAGATTCATCATTAATTCAATACGACCGTATTTTAATTGTTTCGGGATTATCCAAAAACTTTGCATTGGCTGGACATCGAATTGGGTATATTATTTCATCTGACGAAGAAACATTTACTGCGATTTATCAAGTTTCAGGACATGCCGGAACTGCATTCGGAATTTCTGTCTTGGCTCAAGTTGCGGGAACTGCCGCGCTGACACATTGCGACGATTGGTTGAGTAATTTCCAAGCACATTTAAGTAAAATGCGTCAATTAACTTTGTCGTTTATTGATGAGATTCACTATTTAGAAAATAATCATCCTGATGCAACTTATTTAGCGTTTCCTCAAGTAATAAATACAAATAAAACATCGGCAGAAGTAGCAGCCAAACTACTTGAAAGTGCACGTGTGGCTTTAGTTCCTGGTGGAGTCAATTGGTTTGAATCTGAATCCGAAGGGCATATTCGTATTTGCTATTCTACCTCTGAAGAAATATTGAATGAGGCGTTTAATCGAATTCGTTTGGTTGGTAATTCTGTTATTTAATTAGATCTTCTTCGTCAATTACAACTGCATTTATTCCGTGAAAATAAGCAAAGCCCTGATTATACCAGTGGCCTGCATTTGATGATAAATCTGTGTAAAATATCGTCTGAGGTATGTTCTTAATGGCAGGTAAATGCAAAGTATCTTGAGAAGAAACAGTTGAATGTTGCTCTACTAATTCTTTTCGTAAATCGAGTTCTTTTTGATAAAACGAGAGTTCTTTCAAATCAAAAAGTGCTGTTCTTAAATTACTAGAATAACTGGCTTGAAACAATAAAACAAGCGCAATGAACGAAGCCAGAATTGTTTGAGATGAACTCCGTTTATAAATTAAATCGAACAACAAATTAAATAGAAAATACCCTGCAATAAAAAGAAATATAAAAATAACATTTAACAAACGCTCGGGCGGATTTGTCATTCCCGTTGCATAAATGAAGGGGAAAAACAACAAGGGAATCATAAAGATTGACAGCCCAGAAAACACCTTCATTTTAATTGTAAATTGAATTTTGCCTGAAGGTTTAAGCATAACCAATGCAAGCCAGACAAGCAAAATTGGAGTCGATCGAAACCAATCTCTTAAATAATGAAATGTTTTTTGGAAACTCGCAATAATAGAAAATAAAAAGTCGCGAGCTGGATGATGCGCTTCGAGTAAAAAGAAATTCGAACGTTGCATATTACCCGGGGTAAGCAATTCGAATGCAGCTCCAATTACAAAAGCAATTATTGCGAAATAGCAGAAACGTTCTCTATTACTTTTAAAGAATGCAAATAAAATTAACCATGACATGATAAGTATGTTAATTTCATTTGTTCCTGCAATGATAAAGGGCAGTAAAACGATGGTGATTTTATCGATTTTGGATTTGTTTTCTTTCTCTATCAAAAGATACCATAACAGCATAAAAACCAATCCAGGCAAATAAACCCATGATCCTGTAAACCAATATAAAAGTTCAACTGGACTTGGTAAGTAAAATAAGATGAATCCTGTAATTAAAGAAAAGCTAATAATGAATTCATTCGATAAAGTCCATTTCTTATGAGATATTTTAGCAATTAAAAATGGGATACATAAGAAAAGTGATAGTTGAATTGTATTTAAAATTGCTGGTCCCCATTGCTCTCCAAAATTTAATGGATTCAACAAAAAAACAATGGCATAAGAAATAAATCTTCCTCCCCAATGCAAATAGGTTTCTTGAATAGCTCCCCAAAATCCCATTCTTTGAACAAGCGCGTAATCCGCATAATCGTCGGAAGAAGCAACTCCATAAAATCCCAGAAAGATAAAAAGAGATATTATAGCTATGATTGGAAAAGCAGAGCCAATCATTTTCCAGTTCATCTGTTTCATTTTTAATAACATTAAAAAAGCGCCTTGTTTAACACAAGACGCTTTTATTTCGATCAAATATCTTTGGTTAATTCTTTACAAATCGAACAGATGATTGATTGGTTGAAGAAACAATTCTCATAACATAAATACCTTCAGGAAGGTAATTTACATCGATTTTCTGATTGTGTATTTGTCCTGAAATTGTTTTTAATTGAACCGTATTTAATTCTTGCCCTAACTCATTAATAATTGATAAAACCGAATTATTTGCTTGAGCATTAAAGCGAACATTTATAAAATTATTTACTGGATTAGGAAAAACATTCAAGTTGTTTGCATTGTTAATTGCTTCAAAGCCAGCTGGTCCAACCGTTATGGATTGAACCAATGTATCATTATAACAATTTCCCAATGAAATTAATGTAACATCGTAAGTTCCTTCTGAAGCATACGTATATATTGCATTGTGAGAATTTAGAACATCACCATTGCCCATGTCCCAAATTGTTGCTGTATCGCCTTCAGATAGATTGTTTAACGTTACATTGAAACCATCTACAGAGTATGTGAAGTTCGTTGCCAAATTGGGAAGCACTTGCACCGAAATACTATCACTATTTACACATCCTGCAACGTTTGTTACTGTTACATAATACTGAGAATCAGAAATAGGTGTATCATAAAAATTGCTTGTTGTTTGACCTCCTGGCGTCCATGCATAGATATTTCCACCACCTGGGCCACCAAAACCTTGAGCAAAAACACGAATGCGCGTGCTGTCGCCAACACAAATTACCGGGGGAGTTGCGGACATTGTAAGAACTGGAGGAGCAGAAACCAAAACATTTACATTTAAAATATTTTGACATCCATTATCATCAGTTCCCAATACAGCATATTGTGTTGTTAGTAATGGTGATGCATTAACAATTGCACTTGTAGCATTGTCTAAACCAGTTGCTGGCTGCCAAACAAATGAGGATGCTCCACTGGCCGTAATAGTTATTGCACCCGCTGCTGCACCACAATAGGCAGGCGCAGGAGGATTTATTGAAATGATGGGCTTTGGAAGGTCACTCACATAGATTGTATAAACATAACTTGTGTCTGATAAAGTTGAAAATGAACATCCAAGCACTACTCGAAAATAGGTTACTGAAGTAAGTGAATCCGATAAAATTGACGGTGTTCCGCTTCCAAAATCCATCCAAGTTCCATTGGTATCTAATGTTGATTGCCATTGAATATTCAAGCCATCAAAACCTGTGGTTTGATTCGATAAATTGAGAGTTGTTGCACCGCCTCCATCACAAATTACCGATAGTAAAGATGAAATAGAACCCGCATCAGGAATTCCTTCACAGAAACTTGGGAAAGAAGTCCAAGAAACATCATCAATATGGATATTATTTCCTGCTTTGTTATACCCTTTCAATAAGAAGTAATTTGATGATGAATTGAATCCAAAAGGGGCATAAAATGTATATTGATACCAGCCACTTACCGAATGTGTATCGGGGATAGCTATTAACGCGCATCTTGCTATTGATCCAAGCGAAATTGCACCATTTAATAGAGGAGATGTATTAAACAACACTTCCAAACTATCGTAATTCCCAACTTTGGCAGTATCGCGATAGATCCAAAAACTGAATGGAGCTTCTGAATCTCCACGGTTTAAATAATCGATAACTGGGCTTGCAATGGTTTGCGTTGAATCAAGGGAGGTTGGAATTCTACTGTTAAAACGCGCCATTCCAACACCTGTATGAGGATTACAAGTAGGATTTGTTCCAGTTGTTCGACGTGTCCAAAGCGAAGTATTTCCTACGGCAGTCCAATTTGCAGGAAGAAATACTGTTGATTCGAAACTTTCTGAATTGCTAATTTGGGCTTTCGTAAATCCTGAAATACCAATAAAAACAAACAGTAATAGGATGTGTAGAAATCGTGTTTTCATATTAAGGATTTATTTTGGGTAATTTGAGAAGGTAAATGTATAATAAAGGAAATGCTATTTGACGCGATTTTAAAAAATATCCTATTGTAAAATTCTATCATGAAATTTTACTACTTTCGAAAATCTCAAATCGATCCTATGAAATTGAATCTACCTCTTCTTTTTATTTCAGTTTGCTTCTTTGGAATTAGCCAAACTCAAGCTAAAACAGAACAAACTAATTTTACTTCCTCGTCAAGCTCGAATCCACATTCTCGTATTCCCACGTTTTTTACTTTTCAAGATAACGACCGTCCTGCGATAGCTGAATTCACCAATTTCTTAAACAGAAATTATCAGATCGGTGATTTTTCATTTCAATTATTGCAGAAAGAAACTGACAATATTGGATTTGTTCATTACCGATATATCCAATTATTCAAAGGAACGCCAATTAAAGGAACCATGTTAATTGCTCATACAAAAAATGGGCTGGTTCAAAGTTTCAATGGGGAAACTACCACCGAAATAAATGCAATTTCCGAGGCATCCATTTCGTCTGAATCCGCACTCAATTTGGCTATGAAATATGTTGGAGCCAAGACATACAAATGGCAATTAGCCGATGAAGAAGCATACATCAAGAAAGAACAGAACGACCAGAAAGCTACATTCTATCCGACAGCAGAAAAATTCATTGTAGATGCTGGAAAATCAAATTACCGCTTAGCATATCGTTTCGATATATATGCCCAAGAGCCAGTATCCCGAAAATTTGTTTTTATTGATGCGCAAACGGGTGCAGTTATCTCTTCCGAAGATCGTATTCACGAAACAGAAGTTACAGGGTCGGCGGTTACAGCCTATGCCGGAACTCAATCTATTAAAACCGACTATACTGGAACCACCTATCGATTAAGAGAGGCATCTCGCGGATTAGGAATCGAAACGTATAACCTACAAAAAGGAACAACCTATACTTCTGCAGTTGATTTTACGGATGCAGATAATATTTGGAACAATGTAAACACCAACAAGGATCAATATGCTACCGATGCTCATTTTGGTGCAGAAAAAACATACGATTTCTACCTCAATAAATTTAACCGAAATAGTATTGATAATGCCGGATTCAAACTAATTAGTTATGTGCATTACAGTTCAAATTACTTTAACGCATTTTGGGATGGAACCCGCATGACTTATGGCGATGGGAATGCCACAAATAATCCATTAACATCGATGGATATTGCTGGTCATGAAATTACCCATGGATTAACAGAGAAAACGGCGGCTCTCGTTTATTCATACCAAAGTGGTGCATTGAATGAAAGTTTCAGCGATATTTTCGGAACAGCCATCGAGTTTTACGCAACACCTTCCCTAGCCGATTGGTTAATTGGGGAAGATATTGGTACACCATTTCGCAGTATGAGTAATCCAAATCTTTACACCCAACCAGATACCTATCTTGGAACGTACTGGTATACTGGAACCGGCGATAATGGTGGTGTGCATTACAACAGTGGTGTTCAGAATTACTGGTTTTATTTGCTTTCCATGGGAGGATCAGGAACAAATGATATTGGAAATGCTTTCAATGTAAGCGGCATAGGAATAGACAAAGCGGCTGCAATTGCTTATCGTTGTTTAACAACTTACCTTACTTCAACTGCTCAATACGCCGATGCACGCACCTATTCTATTCAATCTGCAACCGACCTTTATGGCGCTTGCTCTCCAGAAGTTATTGCTACAACTGCCGCTTGGTATGCAGTTGGAGTTGGCTCGAATTCACTTGCGGCTAACCCGACTATTTCATTCAATGGTTCATCCACATTTTGCTCAGGAAGTTCTTTGACTTTGAATGCAAATACACTCTCTAATTACCAATGGAATTTAAATGGGCAAGCAATCGCTGGCGCAACTAATTCAAGCTATGTTGCATCAACAGCTGGCTCTTACACTTTGAGCACCTTACTTTGTGGAAATACATTCACTTCTTCTCCACTTGTAATTACTTTAATTACAGCCGCAGTTAGTGTAAGTGCATCGGCAACGAACTCTTGCCAACCCGTTACCTTAACTGCCAACGCTTCGGCTGGATATGCTATTCAATGGTTGAAAGATGATGTTGTTATTTCTGGAGCTACTTCTTCTACATACACTGCTTCAACATCTGGCAATTACTCCGCAAGAATCTCGAGTACTATTGGACCTGCTGTTACGCTTACCAATACAACCGTGGCAAGTATTCCAGATAATTCTTGTACTGGTGCGTCTAGTAGCATAACTGCGAGTGGACTACCTTCATCGATTTCATCTACGGGTATTAGTATCAAAATAAATATCACACACACATGGGACGGCGACTTGAGACTCTTTTTAGAAGCTCCAAATGGAGACCTTCTCGGACTTGCAAATGCCGTTGGTGGCAGTGCTGACAATTTTACAAATACCATTTTTAGTGATGCTGGTTCCGCTCAAATTCCTACAACTGGAGCGCCATATACTGGTACATACAAACCGTGGCAAACGGTATTTACAACGTGTACCTCAACAATGACTAAAACAAGCTTTGCTGGATTAGGAAATGGATCAATTAATGCAAATGGTACCTGGAAATTGCGCGCTATTGATGCTGTGGCAACAGATGTTGGAACCATCAATAATTGGTCTATTACGTTTCCTCAAACAATCACTCCGAGTATTGATTGTGGACCTGTAACTTCAGCGGGAATTGGGATTACCATCTCAAACCCAATAAACTATTTTGTAGATACTGATGGCGATGGTATTGGTTCTTCAATTACTGTGTCTTTATGCAGCGTAACTGCTCCAGCAGGATATTCATCTTCAACCGGCGATTGTAACGATAACAATGCAAACATTCAATCTCCTATTAATTATTATGTAGATGCCGATGGCGATGGTGTTGGTTCTGCAACTTTTGCATCTTTATGCAGCGTAACTGCTCCTACAGGATATTCATCTTCAACCGGCGATTGCAACGATAACATTGCAAACATTCAATCTCCTATTAACTATTTTGTAGATGCCGATGGCGATGGTGTTGGTTCTGCAACTATTGCATCTTTATGCAGCGTAACTGCTCCTACAGGATATTCATCTTCAACCGGCGATTGCAACGATAACAATGCAAACATTCAATCTCCTATTAACTATTTTGTAGATGCCGATGGCGATGGTGTTGGATCTGCTTCAACAGCTTCTTTATGCAGCGTAACTGCTCCAGCAGGATATTCTTCCACAACAGGCGATTGCAACGATAACAATGCAAGCATCCAATCTCCTATTAATTATTATGTAGATGCCGATGGCGATGGTGTTGGTTCTGCAACTATTGCATCTTTATGCAGCGTAACTGCTCCTACAGGATATTCATCTTCAACCGGCGATTGCAACGATAACAATGCGAGCATTCAATCTCCTTTCAACTATTATGTAGATGCCGATGGCGATGGTGTTGGTTCTTCAACTACTGCGTCTTTATGCAGCGTAACTGCTCCAGCAGGATATTCTTCCACAACGGGTGATTGCAACGATAACAATGCAAACATTCAATCTCCAATAAACTATTATGTGGATGCCGATGGCGATGGTGTTGGTTCATCTACTACTGCGTCTTTATGCAGCGTAACTGCTCCGGCAGGATATTCTTCCACAACCGGCGATTGCAACGATAACAATGCGAGCATTCAATCTCCTATTAATTATTATGTGGATGCTGATGGAGATGGTGTTGGTTCTTCAACTACTGCATCTTTATGCAGCACTTCTGCCCCAGCTGGATATTCTTCCACAACTGGTGATTGCAACGATAACAATGCAAACATTCAATCTCCTTTCAACTATTATGTAGATGCTGATGGCGATGGTGTTGGTTCTTCAACTACTGCGTCTTTATGCAGCACTTCTGCCCCAGCTGGATATTCTTCCACAACCGGCGATTGCAACGATAACAATGCAAACATTCAATCTCCAATAAACTATTATGTGGATGCTGATGGCGATGGTGTTGGTTCTTCAACTACTGTGTCTTTATGCAGCGTAACTGCTCCGGCAGGATATTCTTCCACAACCGGCGATTGCAGCGATAACAATGCGAGCATTCAATCTCCTATTAATTATTATGTGGATGCTGATGGAGATGGTGTTGGTTCTTCAACTACTGCATCTTTATGCAGCACTTCTGCCCCAGCTGGATATTCATCCACAACGGGTGATTGCAACGATAACAATGCGAGCATTCAATCTCCTTTCAACTATTATGTAGATGCTGATGGCGATGGTGTTGGTTCTTCAACTACTGCGTCATTATGCAGCGTAACTGCTCCAGCAGGATATTCTTCCACAACTGGTGATTGCAACGATAACAATGCAAGCATTCAATCTCCTATCAATTATTATGTGGATGCTGATGGCGATGGTATTGGTACTTCTGCAACAGCTTCTTTCTGCAGTGCAACCGCTCCGGCGGGTTATTCTTCTGTTACGGGAGATTGTAATGATAACAATTCTGCAATTAAGCCAAGTACGACTGAAATTTGCGGAAACGGAATCGATGATAATTGCAATGGATCTACAGACGAAGGTTGTACCGCATATACTTACTATAGGGATGCAGATAGTGATGGATTTGGAAATGCATCAATCAGTATAACAAGTTTTAGCGCTTCGACTCCTGCAGGATATTCCACTTTAGATACCGATTGCAACGATAACAATTCTGCAATTAAGCCAAGTGCTTCTGAAATCTGCGGAAACGGAATCGATGATAATTGCAATGGAACTATTGACGAAAATGGTACTGCATTAACAGCAATTACTTCCATTAACGGACCTGTAGGCGTATGTAAAAGTCAAACGGGTGTTGTGTTTAGTGTATCTGCAATTTCTGGGGCTACAACGTATACTTGGACAGTTCCTACAGGAGCAACAATTACTGCTGGACAAGGCTCAGCGAGTGTAACGGTTAGTTTCTCTGCAACACAGGCAGCTGGAAATATTTGTGTGAAAGCATCCAATGCCTGTGTAACAACGGCACAATACTGCCGCAGCTTGACAATTTATACAGTTAAGCCAGCTACTCCAGTTGCTATTCTTGGTTCGAACATTGAAGTTTGTCCAGGAAGCACCAAAACATTTAGTGTTGCTGCTGTTGCAAATACTACAACGTATACATGGACTGCTCCAACAAACGCGAGTGTACAAAGTGGACAAGGGACAACAACGGTTACCGTTAGTTTTTCTGCAGCGTTTGTTTCTGGAAGTATGAGTGTAACTGCCGGAAATTGCATTGGTACAAGCACTGCAAGAACATTGACTCTTTATAACAAACCTGCCACTCCAACAACAATTACAGGTGCAACTTTAGGACTTTGCGCTGGAGCATCGGGAACATATACATGTACAGCAATGACAGGAGCAACCTCATATCTATGGACTGTTCCTGTTGGCTGGACCATTAACAGCGGACAAGGCACAACAAGTGTGAACATTACACCTGCAGCATACACCAGTGCAGCCATTACCGTTTCTGCCGTTTCTGCTTGTGGCGCAAGTACTGCTAAATCGCTCACAATTGCTTCAACTTCTGCTACTCCTGGAACAATTACGGGTACAACTACCAATGTTTGTTCTGCTGGACCATACACATACAGCATTGTAGCTGTAACAGGTGCAACAAGTTATGTGTGGACAGTTCCAACAGGTTGCACAATCTTAACAAACTCAGGTACGAGTATCACCATGGGAACTTCTTCCGGTTTCACAGCAGCAGGAAATGTAACGGTGAAATCTTTAAATGGATGTGGGTCTAGTGTTGCTAAAACACTTTCAATTAGCCCCATTCCAACGCAACCAGCTGTCATTACTGGAACTGCAGCGGTTTGTAAATCGCAGCTTGGTGTAACTTATAGCACAACCGCTGTTGCTGGATTGACTTACGTTTGGACCGTTCCAACAGGAGCAACCATTGCAAGTGGACAAGGAACCAATAGTATTGTAGTTAATTTTGGAACTTCGGTAGGATCTATAACGGTTAAAGCTTCTAATGGATGTGCATTATCAACAGCTCGTTCGTTTACCGTTACTCAACTTGCATGTAGAATGGCTGATGACGAAACAATTGAAACCATTCAAGATCCAAACTTCGACATCTTCCCGAATCCAGGACATGGAACATACACGCTCCGATTGAATAATATAGAAAGTTCTGCCAAAGCAAACATTTACAGTATGACGGGCCAGCTAATTCAACAAATTAATATCCCTGTTGGAATAATGGAAATGCCTGTTAATTTGAATGATGCTGCCGAAGGAATTTATCTTCTGCGCATTGAAAGCGATACTTTTGTAAAAGAGTTGAAAGTGATTAAAAACTAATTCAGCCAATATTTAAAAATCCCGGGGGCTTCTTGTCTTCGGGATTTTTCATTTTATTTAAGTCGATTTTTAGAAATCCATCATCCCCATAAATTTATGAATCGAAACATTTCCATCCTTTGTTTTTTAGGAATCCTAAGCTTAAGTGCTTGTAAAAAAGAGGGCTGCACCAATATGGATGCAATCAATTACGATAAAGAAGCCAATAATGACGACGGCAGTTGTAATTATCAAGCAATGAATTTTGCAGGGACATACAATGTAACTGGAACTAAAGTGGATCTAACTTTTGAAGATACAACCATTCAGAACTACCAGTTTATCATCTCCTATGTAAATGAGACCAATGTTTCTATTTCGAATTTAGGGAACAGCAGCAACGTATTTAACGCAACCATCAAAAACAATCAACTCACAATCCCTTCGCAGGTTAAGAATTTGGTTGAAACTTGGAGTGGTGCAGGAGTCATTTCTGGCTCAACAATCAATTTGCAATACTCAGAAAGTTTCCACGATGACTTCTATACTGAAGTTGCAGTGAAACAATAAAAATGAGAAAGCCCTGAATTTAAAAACTCAGGGCTTTTTTTGAAATTTTAATTTAATTAGGAACTAATGCTTATTTGAAAAAGAATTACTGTAAAATCAAAAGCTTCTTTTTCCAATTTCCGCTATCCGATTTCACCTCAACAGTATAGCTTCCAGATGATAGATTCGAAATATCATGTAAGATGATATCATTTCCATTATATACTTTATTGGAAACTAGTTCACCAAGTAAATTGAAAATTCGAACCTGAATAGCTTCAGCGTTTGTTGGTAATTTGATTGATAAACTAGATGTTGCAGGATTCGGGAACATAATCATTTCTGAATCCATTTCTAGTTCGTTTAAGCCAACCGTATTTATAGTAAAACAATCGGATGTATCGCTTATGCCACATTGAGTAATTAGAGCCGCATAGATGCCATTTACATTCGGAGTATAGCTTTGGTTAATCGCTCCAGGAATAAGTTGATTAGTATTACAATTTATCCATTGGTATGTTGCAGAAATGTTTTGGGCAATTAATGAAATTCCAGATTGAACAACCGCTGAATTGATTCCGAATGTATTTCCATCAACAAAGTTGGATGCTGTCCCATTAAGTGCAAAGCCAGATAAGTTTGCATCACCTGTAGGAAGCATATTTTGAATAGACAACACAGTTGTATTATCGGAAACAGGAATGCCTTGATTGAAATTAAAATATGCCAACAATCCATTGCTCGTTTCGGAAATGCGTGTGTTTTTGATACACTGAATTTCCTCCGTTTCGAGTTTGCGATTCCATAATCCAACCTCATCCAATTGCCCAAGTAATTCGAAGCGGTCGGGACCACCAAACGGCAAACCATTCCATAGAGTATATCCGATTTGTAAGTCGCTGGTTGAGTTACCAAGTTGACCAGATGCTATGATAGAATCAACCTGAACTCCGTCCATAAATAATCGCATTAGACTGCCATCATAGGTTAATGCATAGTGTTGCCAAGCATCTATTTGAACACCGCCAATATGATCAATTGTAAAAAATTGATTGTTGCTATTGCGAAAACGTACTTCAATTGTAGTATTACTTAATTGGGCTATGAAAAAATCGGCTGAAATATCATCACGAATTCCAACAATTCCACGAGGTGAATTTGTAGGATCGTCAGCTAATTTTACCCAACACGAAAAAGATAATTGGGTTGCATTGGCTGCCAGTTGAGCACCTCCAGGGAGAGCAACTGCGTCATCAATACCATCAAAGTCAAGTGCTGATTGATTTTGAGCAGAGACATTTAATGAAAATAACAAGGTGAATACGAATAGAAATAGTTTGTAGTGGTTTTTCATAAATTGATTATTTTGAAGCAATAATAAGATAAATTATCACTCATTATTCAAACTCATTCAATAAAAATTCACGGTTAAAGTTTACCGCATTTGCGTTTGATTAGCCATTACTATTATTCATTAAGCATAGTATTAATCAATCCTTAATTGAAATCTAATTACTGTAAAACTACAAGCTTCTTTTTCCAATTTCCGCTATCCGATTTAACTTCAACAGTATAGCTTCCAGATGATAGATTCGAAATATCATTTAGGATGATATCATTTCCATGAACCAATTTATTGGAAACTAGTTCGCCTAGTAAATTGAAAATTCGAACCTGAATAGCTTTAGCGTTTGTAGGCAATTTGATTGTGAAACTAGACGTTGCAGGATTAGGGAACATGATCATTTCTGAATCCATTCCGAATTCATCTAAACCAACATTGTTAAATGTAAAACAATCGGATGTATCGCTTATCCCACATTGTGTAATGATGGCAGCATAGCTTCCATTTACATTCGGCGTATAACTTTGATTAACTGCTCCTGGAATAAGTTGATTTGTGGTACAATTTACCCATTGATACGTTGCAGAAATATTCTGAGCGATTAGCGCATTTCCGGATTGAACAACTGCTGAATTAATTCCATGATTATTGCCTTGAATGATATTGGATGTGGAATCAACAAATGCAAATCCTTCTGGAATGCCATCACCCGTATTGGCATCGTTTTGAAAAGCCAAAATGCTTGTGTTGTCTGCATAGGGAGCTCCATCTTCAAAATCGAAATACGCCAATAATCCCGGACTTGTAGGAGATATTTTGGTAGAATAAATGCATGCAATTTCATCTGAATTAAGTTTTCTATTCCATAATCCAACTTCGTCTAACTGCCCAAACAAACTAAATCGGGAAGTTTGATATAGTAAAAATCCCATGAAAAAATCCCCATTGGAACTTCCTAAACTTCCACTTGCAGAAACTGAATCAACCTGATTTGCATTGATATAATAACGCAACATGGAGCCATCGTAAGTGAGCAATAAATGTTGCCAAACCCCAATTTCAAATCCGCCTTCATGGGCAATTGTATAAGCCGTTCCATTCGCATTTCTAAAACGACTTTCAATTTTAGTTGGTGTTAATTGCAACATATAGAAATCGGCAGAAACTTCATCGCGCAAACCTACAATTCCATCGTAATCAGGAAAATTTGCAGTTGCATTATTCAATTTCACCCAACAGGCCATACTCAGCTCAGAACTTCCTGCAGCCAATTGTGATCCACCAATTAAACGAATACCATCGTCTAGACCATCAAAGTCAAGCGCCGATTGGTTTTGGGCAGAAGCCGTTAAAGAAAATAGCAAGGTAAATACGAGTAGAAATAAGTTGTAGCGGTTTTTCATTTTTCAGAATTTGAGACCAAAATATAAAGAAATTTCAATTTAATGGATACTCTCCGCATTTAAATAGTTGAGTCGAAACGGTAAGTTTCAAATAAAACCTATTAAATTGAATGTAATAATTGCCCCTGTGGAATGATGAATTAAGGATAGATTTCCTATGCTTTTTCATAGTACCTATTTTAGAGCAAGAGAATTTGATTCAACTACATTTGGACGTTTTATTTTTAAGAATTTAATTGATAAAATTCCACATTGAATCTCATGATTGCAGAAGCGAAATCCCAGAAATCCTATGAACTCATTGAAAATAATGAAGTGAAAGGAACACTCACCTACAAAAGTATGTTTAAGGCATCTGCCGATATTCATACAGTGAACGATGGGAACCATTCACTCAAATGGCATTTTGGTTTTCTAGTTGCTAAATATAAAATTACTCAAAACGATAGGGAGACAATCAAGCTTAAAATGAACTGGAAAGGCCATTTTTTTATTACCCTGGAAAATGGGATTGAATATAAATTTGTCTCGAAAGGTTTTTTTAAGAGACGTACTTTTATAGAAAATCAAGAAAGTAAAGAATTGATTGAGATATCACAAAAGTACAATTGGAAGCGTTGGAACTACGAATATGAAATTGAAAACAGCGAAACTTCTCAAATCTACATCCTGAGTTTAATTACTGTTTATGCGTTGAATTATCAACAACAATATCAAATGGGGTTAATGATGGTATGCATTGGCATAACTCAATTTATTACAGTTATTGCCAAATTTTTTAATTAATATAAAATGATATTTAAAAGAAATCAATTAGTTGAAGCTATAACCATCCTGTTATTTATCTTCACTACCAAGCATTGCATTGCCCAGCAATCGTTCGAAATTACATTTAACCACGACGGAAAAAATGTTTTAGGCACATTTACCAAACCCAATGGAACTGGGCGTTTTCCAACCATTATTATTAATCCAGGCAGTGGTGCAAACGACCGAAATGGTACAATCGCCATGGAAGGTGGAAATGTAGCTTGCCTCTATCCCGATTTGTTGAGCGATACACTGCGACCTTACAAAGATCTTTCGGATGCATTGGTTGATTCGGGCTATGCAGTTTTACGTTACGACAAACTCGAATACTCCTACCCTACTTCGCTCGGTGCAATAACATTTCATAAACTTTGGCTGCCTGCCGAAAGTGCCATCAATTATGTTAAAACACGAACGGATGTTGATACAAGCAAAATCATTCTGATTGGGCACAGTGAAGGTTCATCACTGATCCCTTACATTGCAAAGGGCCGAAGTGATATTAAAGCGCTCATTTCCCTTGCGGGCCCTCGAACTCCGCTCGACTCCATTCTTGCTTACCAACTGAACAGCATTGCGCAATTGTGTGGAGGTGATATTGCACAAACACAAGCTCAGACAGATCAAATACTGAGTTATTTTACTAGCATTCGTAACGGAACTTGGAATGCAAGTACGCCTTCCTTGTTTGGCGTTTCGGCAAGTGTTTGGGAAGATTATATTCACGTTGTTGATTCTGTTTCGATTCATTACAATACCGTCAATCTACCAACGCTATTCTTGGGCTTGGGGCTCGATTTCAATGTGCCTCCTTCTGAATTAACTCGATTTGAAAACGAAATAACTTGCACGAATGATTTTTGGAGTATCCCCGATTTGACTCACTTTTTGACGCCCTTAAACAATCCGCAGTTTTCGGAAATAGTATCCGACACCATTGTTTACTGGCTCAGACAACAGAATATTTCAGCGGGAATAACCTCAACGAAACAAGAGTCCGACTTCTTTACTTGTTTCCCCAATCCATTTCAGTCGACACTCAATATTTCCATTCCCAATAAAAAAGGAAGTGCTTATTCTTTGAGCGTTCGTTCCATGATTGGTCAAGAACTTTTAAAATTTTCGGATACCGTGGAAAGCAATGGGTATGTAAAAACCTTGGATTGCGATTTTCTCCCCGAAGGCCTTTATTTTATGGAATTAATCCTTGATGGAAATCGAAACGTGAAGAAGTTAATAAAGAAATAAGTGTTTTAAAATTAAACGTAAAATCATTCCGAATATTTATGAAAATCTTTTTGCGATGCTTCTCATTCGGAATATTAATTTTAATTACCTCTTGTTCAAGTTCTAAATACGTTGATTTTACAATTGCTGATGTAAAATAATTTGATGGAGATAAGGTGACTGAACATGCCAATATCTGTGTTAGCAGAAATTTCAGAACGATAAACCTCAGTCTTTATAACCAAACACTATAGAAAAATGAAGACAAAAAAATTGGACGAATTAACCCACGAAGAATTATTGAAGCAAAAAAAGTATTATCCACAGCTTCAAGTACTTTTGTTGGTGTATTAAGTGGTTTGTTTATTATGATTATTTTACCTGTACTAGAGAGCGGAATGACAACAGTAACAATAGCTTTAAGTATTATTCCCATAGCTCTTTTACCAATTGTATTTTCTAATTTAAGCCAATTAAAACTTATTAAGAAAGAATTAGAAACGAGAAACTTATAATAAGAAATGGCAGAGAATTGTAAAAATTGTAATGAAGCAATCACAGGGAACTTCTGTGTTAATTGTGGGCAAAAAAAATACAAAAAAATAGATAAAAAATATGTGTTAGACGAAATTCAATACACATTTCTTCATGCCAACAAAGGGCTGCTATATTCTGTAAAAAACATCCTGAAAAACCCTGGAAATACTGCAAATGAATTTATTGACGGCAACAGGGTAAACCATTATAAGCCCATATTACTAACTTTTGTTTTGAGTGGGATTGCTGCATTTTTGAGTTACAAAGTATTGGGACTAAAGGAAATTATGAGTGCCTATTATGCTGATAAACAGATTGAGTCAAAATTTATGGGCGATTTCTTATCAGTTATAACTAGTTACAATTCAATTATAACGATGCTACTTTTACCTTTTTTTGCTTTTACGACAAAGATTGCATTTAAAAAATGGGGGCATAATTACTATGAACACATTGTAATGAACGCATATATACTTTCCTATTACACCATAATAAGTATTTTTTTCATATATCCAATTATGTTCTTTTATAGACATAGTTCGCCTAGTACTTTTTTCAATATAACACAAGTATCAGTGTTGCTTGTTCCTATTATTTTGATATATTTTTTTAAAGGATTTTATACCGACAGACCTTTGAAAACAATAATTTTGAAAAGCTTAGTTGTTGTTGGCTTGACCATTTTAGGGTTTTTGTTATCCATAATACTTATGGGAATTGTAGTAGCAGTTTATGCAAATTTAAATGGACCAGATGCATTGAATTATATGAAGCCTAAATAAAATACTTCTGCTAAAAGCAAACAAGCTCAACCAAATAAAGACATTATTCAAACAGGTTTAACTGTCGATTTTGTGTTGATTGATGGCGATGTTTTAAGCGACATTAAACTTTTGAATTCCATAAAAAATGTCTGGAAAAAAGGTGTTCAAATTTGATAAGCGCACATTTAAAATTAAACTAAACAATTATGACTTCAGAGAAAAAATTACTCAGCCCCAAACAGCGGAAAGGTTTTGGGTATTTACTTTTAGTTTTGGGCAGCGCGTATATGCTCTATTTTATTGCCTCAACTTGGAGACGTGAGGGAGAAACTGCATTAACCATTATTCCAGGTATGTCATTGGTGTTAATTGGGGGTGTTCTTTTGAACAAGAAAAAGGAAGATTGATTTAAAGAAAACATTCAATACCATTTTCACCATTAATAATTCTGATTATTCATGAAACCTTCAATGAAGATAACTATAGGATTAGCAATTACAATTCTAATATATTCAATTTCAGTTCTGATTTCGAAGGTTGTGGAAATGCCTGTTGAATTTATACCCTCAACATTTCTGAATCAACTATCAATGTTGGCTTTTTCTGGAATTTCAATCGTCTATTTTCAGTCAAAAGGCCAATTAACATTCAGTATAAAACCTATTAAAATAAGGTTGATATTCAGTACAATTTTAACAGCTATAATTGTATTTATAGCTACAAGTATTCTAGCTAGCATTGCAATAAAAATATTATTTGGAGATATCCCCAAAGGGCCGAATCCCTTTATGAATTATACTCCATTGCAATACTTTATTTTTATTTCAATGATTACTCCCATTGCTGAGGAATTTCTATTTCGTGGTTTTTTACTAAATATGTTGGAACCAATAAAAAACAAGGGCATTCGATTATTTCGGTTAAAAATTAATCTATCAGTTTTAATTAGTGGGGTCTTATTTGGCATGGCGCATTTACTAATTATAACTACCGGAGCTGATCTTTCATTTGTATTTCGCATTTTGTTTTTTACTACAATCGTTGGTATTATGAATGGTTATTTGCAGGAGAAGCATGAAAACAACACACTAGTTCCAATCATTGCCCATATTACCATTAATTCACTCGGATTTATCATTTCACTTTTGTCTTTATCATAAATAACTTAATAAACCAATTAATTATAAAAATATCACCAATAACAAGAAACCTAATTTCGTCAAAAACAAACACTATGAAAAAGCAATTTCTTTTAGCAATCGCATCTGCTTCATTGATACTCACAAGCTGTTCCGAAAACTATTCAAATGGCGAACGAATTGGAGTTATTACCCAATTTTCGGAAACCGGTTTAATTTGGAAAAGTTGGGAGGGACATCTCAACGTAACGCAAACAGGAATGAATAGCAGCGTTCCATTTGATTTTTCCATTGACAATGATAATCCTAACCAAGAAGTCATTAAAACGCTCGATTCTGCAGCGCAATATGGATGGAAAGTAAAGCTCGTGTATCATGAAACGGCTGGCAAAAACCTGTTCAGCAACCGAGGTGAAACGGACCATTTCGTTACCAAAGTTGAAGTATTGGAAAAGAATTTCGGGAATGCCTTTAATGGAAATCACTTACCGGAAAGAAGCGGTAGAATTATCGATACCATTTATGTGGTGATTGATAAAACGAAATAAGCGATCGGAAAATGGGGGCGCTTGAAGAAGATTCCTACTTTTTTATTACCCGATAAAATTCCCTATCAAAAACTCCGAAATACGTTTGTGCATCGAAAACTTCATAATAAGGAATAAACTTCCGTATATTCTTCTTTGCATCTTCGCTGAAAGCTCTTAAATAACGCATCTTCCCATCAGCATAGGCTGATATATCCACCTGAACATCTGGCTCCGGAATACCGGCTATTTTATACACTTCTCGACCAACAAGATAAGGACTTGGATATCCCCATTTTTCCATCAACGGAGTAAGGTACTTCACGATGATTTCTTCTTCCATGTGATTCGTGGTTACCCCCTGATAAATGCGCTGAATCGGAATTTTATTTTCTTTGAACAGATCCACAAGTATTTGACAAACAAACACATGTTCGGGATGGCCATACCCGCCCATTTCATTATCCATTGAGAATATAACTGTTGGTTTATAAGCATTTATTTTCTGCTCCAATACCGATTTTACTTTTTCGGTCTTGAAAACCTCCGCAAAATGTTCTCTTGGAATGGGTAAATAAGCAAGCCGAGTGCTGTCGTATGGGTTCACATTTCGATACAGACCATCTTCCAAAATGGGTTTGTTTCCCTTGCAAATGATTTCTGCAGGATGCACGGAATTGCCTTTTTCTAATGGTGTGGTTCGGAACGTCCATTGTTCAATTTCCCAACCGGCTTGCTTCAATTTATAGATAGTACCAGCCATGAAGCAATCATCGTCGTCGTGCGCCGAAATGATGAGTGCGCGTTTGTTGCTAACAGTATCGAGATAAGTATCGTTTGGATACGATTCTGTGGCAGCAAATTGCTGAATGGTCGAAACCGGAATTTTGGTTTTGCAGGAAATGACCAATAATAAAGCTAGAAAGGGAATGCACAGAAACTTCATTTTAAAATTGGGTGGTTGGATGAACTGCATGAACAAGATATTAGGTTTATGAAATTGGATATTTCCAGAATTTAATATTTACCCCCAGCTTTGGAACTAAGCTAATTAATCCTTGATACACCTAACAGAATATCCATTCTGTTTATTTCCGGAATCCCGAGCAACGGCCCCCTGAAGTATTGGTCCCATTCGCCGACTCCAGCTCCAAGTTCCAAATGGCCACTCACTTAAATCCTCTGTAGACGTATGAAAATTAGCTGCATTTGTGTAGTTTGTCCAGAAATTTCCAACAGCGTCTCTTTCTCTACCAGGCAATGCCGAAAAACCAGACTCATTTGTAGCTGTAGGATTAGGAACTCCCCAGAGTCCCGTTCCATCAGACGACTGTCCTGTTGACATCATTTTATCACCTGCTATACTACTACCTCCCAAAAAATTCTCAACAATTGTCCAATCAAGATCTGATGGCACATGCCATCCAATAGGACAAAGCTTGCTCGGATTTACCGTAGCAAACCAATTGTACAATTTACCATACACAGATTCGTATGTTAGATTAGGAACCGACCAAGCTCCTGCAGGAGGAGGAGAATTAGTGGACAATTGATTAAACCATTCATTATTATCTATTATATTATCAATTGGTGAACCATCAGCAAAATGAGCTGTTTTTAGATTTGTTCGCGTCCAGCATTGGTTGCCAATTTCTATTACTGGATAAATATTCCCATCAACATCTGTTATTGAAGTTAGGGTTCCACAACCAACTTCAGATGTGGCATGAACCAATAAAGGACTACCTGCAATTTCATTCAACGAAGCGTCAAGAACCGATAAATTCAATTCGTGCATTGGAGTTGGAAAAGGTCCTAACATCCAATCAAACTGAACTAAACCATTGCTATCTGTTATTCTGGTTAAAATAGAATCTAATGCTCCTGCTTCATTTGAAGAAAACTTTACAGGAACATTTCGCTGAGGATTTCCATTTGAATCTTTAACTCTAACTACAATTGGTTGAGATAACGCCTGATTCGAATATCCTAATTGATTGTCACCAGAAACAAGTTCCAACTGATTGGGAGTCGATAAAAAGTAGTGCGGGCTTTCATAGAAAATTGTATCAAGTTGACTCAATCCTGCTCCAAGGATGTTAAGACTATCTGATTCGATTTTAACGTTTACAAAACCTTCTGTTCTTGCATCCCAATCTAGAGAAGAAGGCGAATTATTGGCTTCTAAACCAACTGAGAGAGGACCATCATAAGAAATTAGTTTTTCTCCAAATACTTTTAATTCAATATGAGGAGTAATGACTAATTCCATCGTAGCATTTGAATTGCCTTGACAATTCAAAGAATCAAACAATCCATTTTCATTAAATGAAGTTGAATTGTTCCAAATACCATTTGTCAATGAAAGATTAAAAACGGTGTTTACCGAATTATGATGGCCGAATTTGATTTGATTTGATGCATCACTAGTAAAGGTATAAGTCGCATCTAACTTTAAAGACAGAGTAAAAACAACAGGAATATTATCAGCATAAAACACCGAATTCTTTGAATAATTTACAAGTTCTGTCAACCCACTAATAGAATTAACAGGCTGATTAACATTGGCTATAAATATATCTTGAACGTCAAACTGTGTATTATTGGTTTCTAAACTGAATGCCTGCAAACCATTAGATGATGAATAATTTAACTGTCCTTGATAGTTACCAGAAGGATTGATTGAGAGTGATTCAAATAATAACTGACAATTCGGAGAATTTTGAATATTAAAATCTACTAAATTCAATGGCATTGCTTGAAGATTGGAATGAAGACTATCTAAATCAAAATTAAAATTGATACTAGCATCTCCTAACAATTCATCTAACGTAGCAGAGTGAGTTTGAATGAATAATTGTGAATCCTGTAATATGTAATAGTCTACAACACATAAAAAACCTTCATCATCCGTATTTATTAAAATGTCTCCTGGCCTTAAAGCAGGATAATAAGTGAGGCAATTAAAAGAATACAATCCAGTTTGTTGTTGCAATGAGTTCGGGAGGAGCTGAATATTTAGAGTGTCTAATACAATAGTGTTTGATAAATAGCTTACTTCAGAAGTATCAATACTTTGAATTCGTATCGGATCTTCATAATATACTGGACAATTATTTTCGGTAATTGAAGCCCTTAACCATTGCATGGGCAAAGAAGAAATAAACTCCAATTGCTCACTTTGCTGACCCACTAAATCTGTCCAAGATATACTGTCGTTGCTAATTTGCCATTGAATATCGCCGCGAGTTCCCAATAAATTCAATGCAACGGTATCGCCCAAAATACAAGCTACTTTTGTTTGTGCGCTTAAACTGATACTTGCTAAAAGCATTAAAGGCACCAATATTTTATTGAGAAATTTCATCGATTGATAATTTATCTGCTTATAATAAAACGGTTTGTAAACTGCTTTTCCCCATCTTCAATGGAGATTGTATAAGTACCTGCGCTAAACTGACTCAAATCGAGTTGCGCTTTAATTCCCAAACTAGAAATCGAGTTGGATTTAATAAGCTTACCGCTCGAATCATAAACTTTGACAGTTGCGGATGGGTTGACCAATTGCTTATTGAACTTTAATTGAATTAATCCAGTGCCAGGATTAGGAAATAAAATGAGTTCAGATTCATTGCTTGTATTGCTTGGCAATCCTAGAATGGTGATTGAAATGGTATCTAATGCTGTACAACCTCGTTGATCGGTAATTTGTAATGAATAACTCTGGGTTTGATTGGCTAACAATTCAGGATTCGCTATCGTTGAATCATTCAATCCGGTTGTAGGCAACCATTGATAGCTGTATGGCTCAGTTCCACCTAAAGCAGCTGGCAAACCTCCTAATTGAATATTGCCAGAAGTAGTAGTTAAATCACTACCTGCAGAGGCTGTTAATAATGGAGGTTGGCTAGATTGCAAATCAATTGCAATTCGCTTTTGACCATAGCAAATAGCGACAAGCCCAAAAAGGAAAATTATAATCGATCGTTTCTTTTTCATGAGATTGGTTTGAACGATTAGATTTATTACAAGTGAAAATTTATTAGGAAGAATTTTTCGATTAATTGGGAATGATGAGATTAATGGGAAATGGGCTTCAGTAATTTTTATGGATGTTTGAAATTTATTTCTCAACCTTTATCTTCCGGGTAGCGATACTTCCATTTGCTTCTTTTATGATGGCATAAAGTCTATTGAAGATGTATCACCAGGTATGAGTAATTACATTTGACCAGATCCACCGGTAGGGTGATGCTGCATTGGTGGCATTGGGACAGTCGAGTTGCACCCTATATGAACACGAAGCGCCGGTGCAACTTAACGCTGTATTAAATGCCCAAAAATAAATATATGTATTGAAGGTATTTATGCACGAGTAGTCATAATAATTGGGGATTGTAAGTACAGCAGCACCATAAGAATTGTCTGTTGTATCAATGCCGTTTACAATATCATTCCAGTCATTATTAGTCCCCCCTGAACCACTTATGCCGCCTGCTCCATATAGCCCAGGTATATTGGAACCAACAACATGAACCCAAATGTTCTGAGAGCCTTGAAGGTTAAAGCAAGCATTTGGGCTTAAAAAGTTAACTTGCGCTTGATAAATGTAACTCACTGGAGCTTGCGGTGATCCTGTATGAAGATCACATATCGTGTTAGTTGTTGTTACAATGGCTCTTTCGCGATTTACCAATACCAATACTGTTGCAATGCTTCCCACCGCGTCGCGCACACGCATGAGATAATAACCACCTAAACGAAAATTTTCGTTTCCACATCCATCCGTAACAATGCCATCGCCCGGATATTGAATCACAGAATCTGTTGACCAGGAATCGCAATTTTCAAAAAAATCGTATTGGTAAGGGGGAACACCTCCTACTGCATGAAGCGATGTGCTAGGAGTATTCCAAACGGTTTGCCCGGTTGGAATAAAGCCTGAGTAGGTTACCGATAAAGGGGCAAAAGTAGCATCCAATTGAACTGATGTTAACTCTACTCCGTTAGGTTTATAAGAGACCTTAAGCTTTTGATCACCGCTTTGGCCTAAACGCCATTTTACCCCTGCCAATCCATTTAATGAACTAAATAGAGGACCATAATCAAAACCCGTATTGATAACTTTCATGGGACTCTCTCCATCATCGATCCAAGGTGTATATTTTTTTAAAGTTCCTCCTCCTTGAATGACTTCAAATTCAACATCACAATCTCTCGCAGGACGACCCGATGCCCCCACTAATGTTACATTGCAGTTGGAAGGCAAAAAAGAATTTGCCGCACCTATTTGATTGTTGCTGCCATCGTTGATCAGCAACTGCGGTGTTTCAATAGTACCCACATAGGCCAAACCATTCTGCAGACCCTCTACATAATTAGGAAAAATCTGATCGTTGAATTTGAAATTAATGTTTAAGGTGGCCTGAGCAGGAGTCGCAACATTTTTAGCAAAACGCCACTTAATGTCGTTTTGATTATTACTGAACGCGACACCGGCAACCATAAATTGTCCAGTCTCTACAGGTAATTCATTAATTGCTAGGTTTTCGGT